>MDSV01065544.1_pt1 | contig 10166 bp, 17 predicted proteins | sample 810851 | NCBI WGS metagenome assembly MDSV01 (sample SAMN05326640, study PRJNA326480) | marine metagenome | isolation source: seawater | place: Atlantic Ocean: North East | collected 2012
CGTCGGGCATCCTCACGGAGGAGCAGTTAGAAGAGCAGAAGGCCGCGGTTGTGGGCAAGAAGCGGCCCCGCGAGTCCTCTTCAGCCGCGCCCAGCAGCTCTTCAGCCGCGCCCAGCAGCTCTTCAGCCGCGCCCAGCAGCTCTTCAGCCGCGCCCAGCAGTCCTGACGACGGCACGCCCGAGAAAGTATATCCAGATATGCAAGACATGATTGTTTTATATAATTACTACGGAGAACATGAAAATAAACAAATACAACTTGAGAAAATTTCCGATCAACTAATAGAGATGCAAGAGAAATTTCTCAATGGAATTCCAATATTACGAGCTGAAAAGATGATTAGAATGCTTGCTTTGCTTGCTTGAAAGCACGATTGAATTTTTTTTCGAAAAGAAAAAATGGATCTAAAGGACACTATTCAGTCAGAGATGCGCAAAATTAGTAAGACAATAATAGAGCATTACGGCATAAATGAAATTGAGTCTAAAATTTCTTCTCAATATCGATCTCTTACTGGTGATGATTTATGGAACATGTATATTCAGATTCAATTTCTCCAAGAATATGCAGGAGAATATCCTTTGAGTAAAGCAACCAACCCTTTCATGGGAGATTATTCTAAATATATATGGCCAATTATATTCAATTTGTGTATAATTGATGCCAAGAGAACTAATCCAGATTATGTATTCATTGTTTAGAAATTTATCTAAACAATCATACCCTTACAAACAATCATACCCTTACATGTCTTATCTCATTCACTATTATTGATTTCATGCATATAGAAGTTATAAAATACATTACAGGTACAATTATTGTGCAAATGAATAACATAAACATAAATAACGAAAGCAAGTAAGGCTGTGTAGACCATTCAGCATCATGCATAAGTATGATGCTTGTGAATAAACAAGATATTAAAAAGGATAATAATGCTGATATTGGTAATACACAACATTTGCAGTAATTTAACCACTTTTTTTTTTCTTCTATCTTTACATGGTTAAATGTAGATAAACACACCGGACAATACTTTCTGTTTGATGTATTAATCATTTTTATTAAGCACCTCAGATGTACATATCTTTCTTTGCAAGAACATGGACTTAAATGTCTGCATTTTCCTGTACATATATAACATTCACCAATCATTTAATCGAAAAAATATTACGAACTGAAGCCCTTAAACAAATTATGTTGACAAGGTAGAAATGTGGATGTTTAATGTGAACGATTTTATTTCTATAAAGTTCACATGTGACGAATGAAATAATATTGCGCTATCGTAAAATATGCAGATATTTATCAAGACATTGACAGGAAAGACTATTACACTTGAAGTAGAACCAAATGACTCTATTGATAATGTTAAAGCAAAAATTCAGGACAAAGAGGGCATTCCTCCCGATCAACAGCGTTTAATTTTCGCTGGCAAGCAGCTCGAGGAAGGCAGAACGCTCACAGACTATAATATACAAAAAGAATCAACGCTCCATTTAGTTTTAAGATTAAGAGGAGGGTTTTAAGGATTCGTAAAATCAGTTGTCAGATTTTTTTTAAACATATTATATAATGTGGCGATCTGATTTACATATCAAAGCTTTACAAGAAATAGAAGCATGCAAAACAATTTATGAATTATTAAAACAATTTTTGGAAAAGTTTGGTCAGACTCCCAACAAAGATACGCGTAGCAATACAGAGTTAGATGAACAATTAAAAAAATTATATAATTCGCTTTTAATAGAAAAAAATTTAGTGGAGTGCTTACGAATGTTGCCTTTAGAATGGCAGGCAATATTCTTGACACATTTGCAAAACTCCAATCTCTTTATTAGGACAAGATATGAAACGAAAAATGATGAGTTGGAAACCAAATTGATTTTACCAAGTAATGTAAAACTTTTCAAAAGCTTGGCAGAATCAGAATATTGGAACGAAATGATGAATTTATGTATCAAATATGCATATGGAATAAGCGAACTTCCAGATGTAAGCAAGTCTGAAAAAAAATTAGTAAAAGGTTCAGAAGCTGTTTTACGTGTTAATGATATTCATAAAAATTCAAAATCATACGATGATGAAGAAGACCGATTGTTTCTTCATGCAAATTTACAACCAATACAATCAGGTGATATTCCAAAAGTAAAATTGGAAACCTCTTTACGTGTATTCAGTGAGCAAAATAATTTAACTAATCCTCAACCAGAATTGGAGAGATTGACCTGTAATAGTATAATATGGGAACAGGGATTTATTTGGACACATACATATCCTTTTTGGCGTTGGGAAAATGATTCTTCTATAAGATTAGATATTACAATTCCTAAAAATACCGAAGTTATGTATACACCATATGCTGAGATATCTATGTTTACTCCCATAAATAATAGTTCGCGTCATATGACATTAATCTTAGAACCAGGAACATTAACGGTTACAAGTATACAAGAAGAAAAACTCCCTAAATTACAACCTCCTTTTCATGACGAGTTACCAGAAAATGCTCTAAGTGATCAAAGCATCACTATAATTAAATGTACATACAATAAACAGTGTAAAAGTCTTAACTCATCTGCTGAATCAAGCTCAGGAGAAGTAACAACACCACAAAAGAAAAAGATAAAGTTAGACACAATTTTGTGATAATCCAAATTTTTTAGAATGGGAACTGATTTGTGATTATTATTTTTTTCCGAACATTTCCGAACGAAACGAAAAAAAAACAATGAATAGAGTATGATTGATTCTGCGTTCACATATGAATATTAAAATGTTGCTTTCAAGTATCAGGAAAATTCCTCGTTAGCTCAGTTGGTTAGAGCGGCAGACTGTTACTGTTATACTACAGTGATCTGTAGGTCATTGGTTCGATCCCAATACGAGGAGATTCAATAAAGAAGCAGATCAGCGTGATTTGTCCATTTTTTTTTCCATGTAATCTGATGCATTTGGTGTTGGTCTCAACATGCTACTTATCAAATAATTAACATCAACAGCATCTTTTCCACATATCATAACAGTAGGTTGATCACCAGTATTAAAACTATCAATGAAACTCATCACGGTATCAATATTAAAATTTGGGTCATTAGTGAGCGAATCATTAGTTTGTGCCAACATATTATTTAAAGTATCACTGTTTTCCCGTATGAATTCATCTCTTTTTTCCCAATCCAAAACATAACATTTCTCATCTTGTTTTACAGAATCTTCGTATTTGAAAAGTGGAAGATTTACATGAGAAAAGTCAAAACTACGAGCAGCAACACCTTGAGATGGAGAAGAAGTGGAAGATGGTGATTGAGAAGAATAAGTGGAAGATGGTGATTGAGAAGAATAAGTGGAAGATGGTGGTTGAGTGAAAGATGGTGATTGAGATGGAGAAGAAGTGGAAGATGGAGTAATGGGCATTATAGTTGGATTACTAAGAGCAGTAAGAAGGTCTACAACAGTGGGTTCGTGTACACATATTGCTGCGTGACGAGATGGTCGAATACAAACATATTCGTCTGTGTCATATGAATCAAATTTACCGTTTTGTGCATCTTCATAGTCTTCTACTCTGACTACGTCGATAGGCATTTATGATATGAAATAAAAAAAATATTGTATAATAAAATGTTCTTAGAAGAAGAAGAAGAAATTCAACCAGAGCCCAGTTCACCTCCTTCTAAGTCACCATCTAAACCACCATCTAAACCACCATCATCTAAACCACCATCTTGGTTACTAATAGGATCATTAAGCATATTAGTGTTAGTTATAATATTCATTATAGTTAAATTAAGGAGATGAATGAATCAAATTAATATTAATTTACATAGAATTGATGTTGTGGATATGAAAACAAATGATTTAGTGACATATGCGTCAGATGCTTTAAGGGCATACGATGGTTCTCATGACATATTTCATGCTAAAAAAGTTGCGACAAATGTCTTAAAATTTTCAAAATGTCATATTGTTTTATCAATGATTGCAGGTTTTCTGCATGATACATGTGATTCAAAGTATGTAGATAAAGAGACAAGTATAAACGATTTGGAGATTTTTTTGAACAAATACTGGAAAATTGAGGAGACAAATGATATAATATGTGCGATTCAAAATGTATCATATACTATGTTAAAAAAAAGGGGAGTTCCTTATATGATATCTCCCCGAAGTTTACAAATATGGAGAAATGTTTCGGATGCTGATATGATTGAAGCAATGGGTATGACTGGTATTATTAGAACATTATTACATCAAGGTTATAAAGAACAAAATTTGGAGAATGCTTTTGATTATATAAAGTTTGAATTATTTGGTTGTGTAGACTATATATCAAATGAATTTGCAAAAGCAGAGGCTTTAAAAAGGTTAGACACAATGTCATTGTTTTTTTCATTAAAAGATGAAAATCTGGAAATCCTATCACATTCTATAATGATGGAAGGAACATTAAAAACTCCATTTCTGGAGGTTGTGAGTAAATATTTCGAGAATTTATATTTTTTTTCAAGTAGGTTAGCTTTATCGTTGTGGGATGAGATATCACTTTCTTAGTTTGAGTTATTTTGTAGGAATATTTGCAATTTGTTCTTGAAATCTTTTAATATTTGTTTGTCTTTAAGAATAAAATACGGAAAAGGACTTACATTTGCTTCTGTAACATAAGTTTCATTATTACATGTAACAATATTCCAAGCAATATTAAAAACTTCTGGTAGTTCATCTTGATGCACTTTAAGTAATTTATCAGCGAGTGTGAATTGTTCGATATACTCTTGAGGTGAACAATTAGTAAATGCTTCGAAATTTTCGTTATTTTGTTTCCATGTAAATTTGTGTGTATCGTTAGTGCTGTCAATTTTCCATATGCAGAATAATTGATTTTTTAGGGTAATGATTCGATATTTAGTAATATTTTCTGTACATGAAAATTCTTTCCATATTTTATTGGAACCGGGTTGTAATTTTATTTTATTACCTGTTATTGTTATTACATTGCTTCCTAAGTCATCGTATTCTTTGTATGCTTTATCATCTTGTATTTCAATGTGTTTTGTGCAATGCGTTTCATTGCAATGTGCTACAACATTTTCTTGATCTATATTATGTTTTTGGAGTATATATATCCAAAACATTCTGCTTTTCATTTTATTATATAATTTAGGGTTTGATTTCATAAGATAATTATTGTACGCTCTTCCTTCTGTCATATGCGCAAGATATTCATCTTGAAATGGGAATTTCATGAACAATATACATGTTTTTAATTTTGTTTGTATATTAGATTTTGAGTGTATTGAATTAAGTACAGAAGTTCTATCAACATAATCTAATTTTTTACAAAATATAATGATGAATATTATTAGTTGTATAACAATACTAATGATGAATATTTTCATTTTCATTTATTAGTGAAAACAAAAAAAAAATGGAGATTAAGGTAGTCAATGTTCGATTACAATTTGTATATTGATTGTTTTTTGTGATCATGCGCATCCTAAATACATTTGTTCAACGATTCTCCAAATACCAAGTGTAATCGTGAATAGTGCACAAACACTTAAAGTACCAAAGAAAATCATGAAGTATATAAATATAATGTGAGGGTTTAAGTTATTAATTTTAGTTCGAGTAACGAGACGTTTTTCTTCATTCATTAACCATAACAATCACTTTTTTTTAGGATGATTTTAACGTTTAATTTTTCTGAAAAGTGTGAGTTTTTTTTCAGTTTCATCATTTTTGCATGCAAATATTTCTTTATCTTTGCTTTTTCTAAGGTAAAGATAGTACCATAAGCGTTTTCCTTTTACAATTTCTGTGTCGCATGTGAGATATCTCACCCGATTCTTTGGGTTTTCAATATCTTTTATGCTGCGCGTATCATTTTTAGAATCAACGGTTGATTTTGGAGTAATTTTAGTACCTGCTTTAATATCTTTATTAATATCTGCTTTGGTTTCTAATTTAGTATTTCCTTTATTTGGTTGTTGTTTATTCATTAAATAGTAAGAGTAAAAAATTTTTAATCATTTGAGAATATTTTTATTTCTAAGTGCATGACTAAAAGTTTGGAAGAATTACCGCAAGAAAAAAATAAATTTTGATTTAATAAATGAAGGAGTTGCCTTATGAGATAATTGATAAAATTGTAGATATTAATATTGATAATGGTATATTATATAATAATATAGTATCAACATGCAGTGAATTGCATGCTTATGGTAAGTATAGAACTCAAAATATGAGAAATATATGGTGTGTAATCGACGCGATAAGTAATGATAATATAGAAGAAATATGTTTTTTTATAAATAAAAATCCAGAAAAGATTGATGAGTGTATTAAGCAATCAATTTTGAATGGTTTTCTTAAAATAAGTTGGTGGTTATGGCAAGAATATAGACCAGTTATTAGATTACAGTTGTTATTGGATATTGAACAAAAGATGGTTGAAAATAGTGATTTTACTTGTGGTGAATTAACATACAGAATTTTAAGTTTTATTCATTGTGCACATTTGGCTGCTCATAAGATTAATTCGTTGCATTCTTAATTATGAATAAAAATAATAAACATGATGATGATATAAGTAAAGGATCTATTTTTATGGTAAGTTGTGAAAATAATAGTGGTTTCTTTTTGTAATATCCAATAGGATGACAAAATAAACAAATTGCAAAATCATTGTGAAAAAATGTTTGATACTTACGACCACATATTAACATATTATTTGAGTTTACAAGAACTCGTGTAAAATAATTGTGATCAACTCTTCCGAATGATAAAAGCTTCATTTTTTGTATGTGACAAAAATGTTGTAGGCACAACATTAAAATCGATCATATTCAAATTTTTCAAAAGGTACATATGATTTTTTTGTGTGGTGAATACTATTGTGTATTTTTGTGACTTTGTCTATGTTAGGGCTGTATGTGAATTTAGATATATAAATTATTAAATCTAAAGGTAAAGGAAGACCGAGTAAATTAAGTGTATAATATCTACAAACGATTGTTTTATTTATTTGAAGTTTTTTACAAAGCATTAAAATATATATATATAAAAACACCGGTCTATTATAAGAAGTTAAATTTCATGTAAAGTGTTCTGATAATGATTGAATGCAATTTACTTTATCAAAAAAAATAGAATTTATTCAAGCAAACAAATACACATTAAAATAGTTGTAATTATTGAAGTATTGTAATCAACATGATCAACAGCGCCGGGATGATCATGTGAATTCATGTCTTTTTTGTATAAATATGTAAGTGCTGTTTCAAATAACAGTTCTGATATTAAAAATGCTTTTCGTGCTTCACTTTTGTCAAATAGTGCAAAATATAATTCTAATGGAGTTTGAAATGCAAGCATCCAACATGTGAATAATCTTACTTGAAATAATATGTACTTTCTAGTTTTAGCATCGAGATAATTCCATTTTGTTCCTACGATATTACTTGGATTTATAAAACCTAAAATTGCAACAGGAACTGTCAGAACATATTTCGTCAATAAAAAATATGTAGAATATCTTTTAAATTGACCTACAGGAATATGTAAACCTTGCAAAAAAGTTGTTATGTAATTCACAGGACGTAGAAGAACAATATGCATTTATCTATTTTGTTTTTTTTGTTTATAATTTTGAACGATTTTAGAATGGGGCCCTGTATTATTTTGTTAATACTGTGAGCTTGTTGACATTCAATTTTTTTGATTTACAAAGAGCAACTGAAAGGAAATATTTGTAATGATTTGTATTTGTATGTCTTAATGCATGTCATAATTGAAACAAAAATGCATATTGTGTGATAAATGTTTATTGAAAATGGTGAATATCTCATATTGTTCGTATAAATTTGAGGATCTAACCAATAAATTACAACATCTCCAGGTTTATGTCTGTGTGTCATTTTTGTAAGAATATTATAATCTTTGTGTTGTATCCATGCAGTATGAGTATTTATTGAAGAAATTCTCCCGATTCTAAACATTTTTTTTCGAAAAAAATTTAAAATGAATATGTTATTGCGATTTCGATTACATTCAAACGCACCCTCCACAATACGCGAATTATACATGAATACATACGACGACATCCTATCTAGAGATTCACAACGATTTGATAGATATATTCGTATGTGGATCAATATTCTGAAAGAAGAACATATTGGTAAGGAGATCGATTGGCAATACCTGAATCGTATAGAAGGCGGTATCGGTGGGAATGATAATCAGAAGGATCGTCAACTTCGATTTTTTAACCAAAATGAACATAAATTATCTTGTAGAAAGTTCGGAGAAATCACACTTCGTGCTGAACAATCAGATGATGGAGTATGCAAGTGGGATATTGAAGAACTTATTGAATTTGGAGATAAGTTTAAGGAAATGTTGGAGATAATGATTGGATCGGAATCTATTGATTTTTATATTGCGTTGGAAACATAGTTCGAATAATAGTTTTCATGTATTTTCTTCATTTATGTATGTCAGTATTTTTCTTTATGCGTCGAAATAAAATTAAAAAAAAAATTAATAAACTAAATGGAGAAAGAAAGACGAGAATTAGATGCTTTTGTACAAATGCATGCGAAAAAAGCAGAATTAACAAAAGATCCATGTGTGTATTTGGTTGAGTGTAAACAAAATGGTATACCTTCGGATATTACATTAGAAAGATTTAGCAGAGATGTATTTATGAAAACTTTTGATTTGAATAGTACATTAGTTCAATGGGTTGTTAAACAAATGGATTCATATGATGTAAAAAAAGAAATTGTAATAGGTTTGATTTTTGCTCGTAACAGCATTCTTACACATGTTGTGCGTGTGATACCAGACGATTGAAGAAGTGAAAAAAAAAATATTGAAAATAACAAATGTCTCTTGGGTTTAGTGGTGGTCAGAATAGATTTGTACCAAAACCGAAGCCAAACACACCTATTTTACCAATAGCTCCTGTACCTCCTCCAGAACCTAAAATAGAAAAAATTGATAAAGTAGACAAAGTGGTAGTTCGAGAAGTGTCTAAACCAATAAATATTATTAAACTTCCATCATGGAGTAATATTCTATATACATTATCATATATGATTGTTGTTATAGTGGGTGTAAGTTCTTTATGGATATCTGCAATTGGATTATTTTGGATAAAGTATTATATCGAATGTAACAAAGGAATATTGTCGTGTTAAACTTCAGGTTCTGTATTAATTTTTTGTAGGGCATATTTCTTGAGGGTTCTCTTATAGTTTTCGCAAGTCTCTGAGTTTTTCAAATTAAAATTTGGTACACATTCTTTACATAAACCATAGAGACGTGCCTTATTATTCGGTAGGTTGGTTAGAGATTTCCTCTTCATCATAATTTCACTTCATCTTCGTCGTCTGCGCGGTCATGGCGTAGCTGCGGAAGCCGTGCGGGCTCTGAGCGAGGTTGTCCACCTCGCAGCGTGCGTACCACGAACAGTCGCGGTACGTCGGCGAGATCGAGATGAAACGGCAGCGCTCACACCGCTGGCAAAAGTCGACGCACGCCGCGGCGAGCGAGCGCCAGCTCATGTAGACTCGCCCCGGTAGGAGAGCCGCACCGAGCTCGTGCCGCTTGCACGCGGCGGACGACTCTGCCACGGCCTCCCTCGTCTTGCCGCAGTTCCCCGGCCGGGAGCGTTCGAGAAAGGACGCCACCTCCGCAGCAGCCACTCTCGTGTGATTGTGGCTGTGATGGTTGGCGTGGTGGCTGGGGAGGTCGTGGTGGTTGTGGCGATGGCTGCCGTGCATCCCCACCGCGTCGTCCGCGCCTGCGCCCGCCACCTCCTCTGTCCACCGACGCGTCCAATGGACGGCGAGCGCCTTGCGACTCCACGACTGCGTGTCGCACGAGCGCTGCGCCCTGCAAAACGCGCCCACCAGCGCCACCGCGTACTCGCCGGGGCGAACGAAGGTCATCTGCGCCTCGCATCCGTTGGCCTCGCCGTAGGCCAGGACGGAGCAGTTGGTGCCCAGAGGGAGGAGGCCGAGAGCGTGCATGGCTCGCTCGACGTGGGTGCACTTGGCCTGCAGTGGGTTGCCCGGTGTCGCGTACGTTGGCGTGCAGCGCTCGGCGTCGTTCACCACCTCCAGCTGCACCGCCTTGATGCGGCGGGCGTGCGCGCCTGC
>MDSV01168481.1_pt1 | contig 10166 bp, 9 predicted proteins | sample 810851 | NCBI WGS metagenome assembly MDSV01 (sample SAMN05326640, study PRJNA326480) | marine metagenome | isolation source: seawater | place: Atlantic Ocean: North East | collected 2012
AGAGTCCATGGAATTAAATTTGATATAGTTGTATTCACAAATTTAACACATGATCATTTGGACTTTTATAACTCAATGGAGGATTATTTTAATGCAAAAAGAAATATTTTTTATCATCTGAGGAATTTAAATAGTCTTGCTATTGTAAATATTGATGACTATTGGGGTAAAAAAATAGCTAATGAATTTAGAGGAAATTTATTAACAATTGGAAGTAATAAAAATGCAAATATAAGTTATGAAAATGCAAGGTTAGATAATTTTAGTACTTGCTTTACTATTCATTCTCCATGGGGATGTTTTGATGTAAAATTACCGTTAGTAGGTAAGTTTAACATTTATAATGCTATGGTGGCTATTGCAGTTGGTGGATCATATGGAATCAAAAATTCGGAAATACAAAGCATACTAAAAAATATTAATCCAATACCCGGTCGACTTGAATTGGTATCTTCCTTAAATAGTAAAAATATTTTTATCGATTATGCCCATTCAAACGAAGCGTTGAAATCAACCTTACTTTCCTTAAAAGAAATATGTGAGGGCAATTTGATTATTGTTTTTGGATGTGGCGGAAATAGAGATCAATATAAAAGATCTCAAATGGGAGAGTCAGCATCAAAATTAGCAGATCAAATTATTATTACTTCGGATAATCCAAGAAGCGAAGACCCTATGGAAATATCAAATCAAATTATTAAAGGATGTAGTTCTTTTAAAAAAGTTGAGATTATAATTGATCGGAGGAAAGCTATCGAAACAGCTATGAGCAAGATGCTTCCAAATGATACTTTGCTCATTGCAGGGAAAGGACATGAAACATATCAAGAAATCAAAGGAGTTAAGTTCCCGTTTAATGATCGTACTGTAGTCATGAAATATCTAAAAGAATGATTAGTAATTGTCCAAATATATTAGCATCCTGGTGTAATGGAGAATGGAACAAAACACCATTGGATAAAGTTATTACCGGAATAAATCAAGATAGTCGTAATTTAAGTTCGGGAGAGATTTATGTGGCTTTACAGGGTAAGTCATTTGACGGTCATAATTTTATAGGGGATGCATTTAAATCAAATGCATCAGGAGCAATTGTTAAAAGAAATTGCAATCTAGATTATTCCTATCTTCTAAAAGTCAATGATCCTTTGATAGCTTTACAGGATATTGCTTATAACAATCGTATCTTATGGCCAGGATTTATGGTAGGTATTACAGGAAGTGCAGGTAAAACAACATTAAAAGAGTTATGTAGTGCAATTCTTGATACACAATACACCATACACAAAACACATAGTAATTATAATAATCATATTGGCGTTCCCTTAACTCTAATAGGATTAAAATCTGAACATGAATTTGCAGTTTTAGAGCTAGGTATGAGTCAACCCGGAGAGATTAAATTATTAGCAGAATGGTGTAAACCTGATGTAGCTATAATTACAAATATCGGACTAGCTCATTTTGGAAATTTTAATTCAATTAATGATATTGCAAATGAAAAATCATCAATACTTAGAGTTTTAGATAATAATCAAACTGCTATTATAGATGCTGATAGTCGTTGGTATAATTATCTTTGTAAATCAACTAATGCTAATATTTTATCTACCAGTATGAAGGGTTTAGGTGAAATTAACGGTTATTTCGAATCAAATAATTATATAGTTGTAGATAAACAAAGATATAAACTCCCCCAGCCTGGAGAGCACATGGCTTATAATGTCTTAAAAGCAATTGCTTTAGCTAAATTATTAAATATAGAAACTGAAAATATTCAGAATGGATTAATAAATTATAATCCTGCTCCAATGCGCTGGCAAGAGACGATCATTAATGATGTAAAATGGATTAATGACGCATATAATGCAAATCCATTATCTATGCGTGCTGCTTTAAAAACATTTAAATCTATTCCTGCTAAAAGAAAATGGTTAGTGTTGGGAAAAATGCATGAATTAGGAAATATTGAAGAACATGAACATAAATTATTATTTGATTATATCGATTCTTTAGAAATAGATGGTTGGATAATTATTGGCTCAGTGAAAAATTTTATGAATAAAAACAACAAAGGAATTGCTTTAGTAGATATGAATTCTGCAATTGATATATTAGAAAAGTGGATTAGACCAGGGGATGCAGTGCTATTAAAAGGTTCTCGCAATGAGCATTTAGAAAAAATATTTGAATTTTTTAATTAAGGATAAAGTTAATGTTATTTTTTTTATCAGAACTTGGACCAGATACATTTTTAAGATTATTTCAATATATTACAGTCCGAACTTTAGGTGCTTCAGCTACATCTTTTATTATAATGTATTTTATAACCCCTAGATGTATTAAAATTTTAAAAAAAATAAATTTTAGTGAGCAAGATACTGATAAACGTTTAAATGATTCTGTTAAAAAGGAAAAATTAGGCACTCCTATAATGGGAGGTTTGATTATTATAATTGCTACTTTATTATCAACATTAATGTGGGCGATTCCAACAAATATATATGTTCAATTAACTTTAGGTACTTTAATCATAATGGGTTTAATTGGATTTATTGATGATTATTTGAAAATAAAAAATAAAAATGGTCTAAGTGTAAAATTTAAGTTTTTAGCCTTAATTGGATGGACTCTAATAATTTTTATTTATTTATGGAATAATCCTGATACACACCAAAGAGTAAGAGAATTAATGGTTCCATTTTTTAAAGAACCAATCTTAATAATGGGATTTTTTACTGCTTTTATATTTATGTCATTAGTAATGGTCGGAGCTTCAAATGCTGTTAATTTAGCAGATGGGCTAGATGGTTTAGCAATAGGTTGTACGAATTCTGTTATTGCAGCGTATTTGATCTTAACTTATATAGCGGGTCATTATAATTTCTCAGAATATTTACAAGTTCCATTTGTTCAAGGTAGCGGGGAGTTAACCGTTTTTTGTGGTTCACTACTGGGATCAGGACTTGGTTTTTTATGGTATAATTGTCATCCAGCAAAGGTATTTATGGGTGACACAGGAAGCTTAGCTCTAGGCGGATCAATTGCAGCAGTTGCAATTTTTATTAAACAAGAATTATTATTAGTTATAGTTGGTTTTGTTTTTGTAATAGAAGCCATTAGTGTAATCCTACAAGTAGGATTTTTTAAATATTCTCGTATGATGCATGGTAACGGCAGAAGAATTTTTAAATGTGCTCCATTGCATCATCATTTTGAAAAATTAGGAGAAAGAGAAAGTGTCATTGTTGTTCGTTTTTGGATAACTGGCATTATCTTTGCTTTAATTGGAATAGCTACATTAAAGATACGTTAATGTTAAAAGAAATCGAAAATGCATTAATTTTAGGTAAAGCTAAAAGTGGTAAAGCAGCTCAGAATCTACTGAATTCTAGAAATATAAATAATACAATTTTAGACGATCAAGATATAAATAACGAAGAATTTAGGAATTTATGTGTAAATAAAAATTTTTCACATTGTATTATTAGCCCAGGTTTTCGTAATTCTCATTCTTGGCTATCTATTATAAAAAGTTTTCAAATACCAATTATACCAGAATTAGAATTAGGATGGTCGTGTTTTAATGGATTTACTATAGCAGTAACAGGATCAAATGGGAAAAGTACTGCATTAAAATGGCTTTATGAGACCTTGATTTTGTCAGAATCTGATGTAGTGATTGGAGGTAATTATGGAACCCCAGTTTGTGAATTAGCAATGATAAATCCTAATGCAAAATTTATTCTTATTGAAGTAAGCTCGTTTCAATTAGAGCATGCAAACTTATTTAAACCTGATATCGCTGTTTTATTAAATATATATCCTAATCATCTCGATCGACATAATAATATGTTAGAGTATATTTCTACGAAATGTAAAATTTTTGGCACTTACAATAATTCAGCAAATGTTTGTATTATTCCATTCATTAAAAAAAAGATTATTAAAAAATATACTCACGGTAATAGGAATTGGAAAACTTTTGGTATAACTAAGGAAGCTGATATTTTTTTTGAAAAAGGTATAATTTTCAAAAAAAATAAGAAATTAGTCAATTTATCGAAAACTTTTTTTGGTGAGGGTTTTCTTGGAGAGCATACAGGACCAGCAATTGCATCTGTTATAGATGAATGCTCATTAAGTATACATAATTTATATACTTCAGCTTTATCATTTGTAAATTTACCACATAGATTAGAATTTATTCGAAAAAATAGAGGTATTTCTTTTATAAATGATTCAAAATCAACAAATCTTACCTCAATGATTGCTGCTGTTGAATCATGTAACCAGCCGATTCGTTTGCTTGTTGGAGGACAATTGAAGGAGAATAATATTAATTTTATTAAAGAAAAACTAGCACAATGTAAGATTACATTATACGCTTTCGGAGAATCAGCTTTATTATTTAAAGATTGTTGTGATGATTTAATATCTTGCAGGGTATCAAATAGTCTTAATGATGCATTTGAATATGTTTGTGAAGATATGATTCCTGGTGATACAGTTTTATTATCACCTGGATGTGCTAGTTTTGATCAATTTAAAAATTATGAAGAAAGAGGAGAGCTTTTTAAAAGTTTAGTAAATAATTTATGTATCAGTAGTTAGTTAAAGGAGTAGGTTAATGAGGCGTAAAATAAATAAAGTGTTATATAGTACTATTTTTGTATTATTTTTTTCTATGACGCAAGGTTGCATTACAACTGAATCTTTTGGTAGTGGAAGAGGAGCAGCAGCTAAACATAAGGGTATATGGAAGCATGAACATAAAATTTCAATTAATTCCAATTCATCTATTAAAAGTGGTGGATTTAACAATGAAATTTATGAGCCTATTGTAATTGAAAATGAGATCTCTGAAGCCAGTTTAACAGTATCAGAAAGTTATATTGTTAAAAAAGGGGATATATTATCTCAAATTGCTTTAGATTTTAATTCAACAACTGCTGAGCTTGTTGAAATGAATAATTTATCAGATCCAGATACTTTATATGTAGGCCAAGAATTACAAGTTCCAGTAATTAATAAGAACAAATTAATTTTAGAGAAATCAGAATCAATTTCTAGTATTCCAAAAGGCGGAACATATGAAATTCAAAAAGGCGATACTCTATCTGAAATCGCAGTTGCAGCTGGAGTAAGTATAGACGATTTGAGATCGCTTAATAGAATTCAACAGGATCGTATATATGCAGGACAGAAGTTAGATATTCCAGCATATGGAAATGTACCTGATATAAAATTAACTAATTCTGATGAGCTTGATATACCAGCAATAGGAGAATTAAGCTCACTTGATGTTGATTTAGAGGCTGATGAACTTTCTCAGCCAATAAGCGCTGTTATTGAAATAGTTGTTTATGCAGGTGAAACATTAGATGATATTGCTCTTGAAAATGGAGTGAGTAAATCAGCTATTAGAGAATCAAATCCTCAGTTATTAGATATAGAAGATGATCAATTAGAATCATTAGTCGGTCAGAAGCTTCGGATTCCAATTAGTGAATAATCTTATTAATTCTATATGAATAAGAATATTACCTGGTTAACTACTATTTATTTAATATTAGTTTCTTTTGGAATGTTGGTTTTACTAAGCGCTAGTAGTTCAGAAAATGTTGCTGATTCATCTTATTTTGTAAAACGTCAGGTTATTTGGATTATTATTTCAGTAACTTTAGTTTTTTTTACCGCTAAGTTAGATTATAGGATCCTCAATAAATATTCTATTTTATTATCAATTATTTCCATAATATTATTAGTTTTGGTTCTTATACCGGGTATTGGAAAAATGGTTAATGGAAGCTGGAGGTGGATACAAATAGGCTCTATGACTATCCAGCCATCAGAATTTGCTAAACCGATTTTTATTATTTTATTATCATGGTGGTTATCAAGAAATATAATAAGAATAGAGTACTTTAGATATGGCATTTTAATTCCTTTATTATTATTATTATTATTTATTCTGCCAATTTTATTAGAACCAGATTTCGGGACTACTTTATTATTTTTTTCTGTAGGAATTATTTTAATTTTTATTTCAGGTTCAAAGATAAAGCCGCTCTTTTTTTTAGGGACCATAGGTATATTTTTTGTTGGCATATTAATATTAAATAATCCTGAAAGAATGAGTCGTATTCTAGCATTCTTAAATCCTGAGGCATACCAAAGTGGAGCAGGGTATCAATTAACTAATTCCTTAAGAGCTTTTGCAAGTGGTGGTTTATATGGAGTGGGTTTTGGGAATAGTTTTCAGAAATTTGATTATTTACCAGAAGCACATACTGATTTTATTTTTCCCATAATAGGAGAAGAATTTGGCTTAATCGTTTCTTTAATAGTAATAGTATTATATATATCGCTGTTTGTCATAGGAATGAATATTGGTAGTAAAGCTCAAGATGACTTTGGCCGATTATTGGGATATGGCATAACGTTAATGATTACTACTCAGTCTTTGATTAATTTTTTTGTTGTTACTGGTTGGGCGCCAACTAAGGGATTGGCTCTTCCCTTTATTAGTTATGGAGGTTCTAGTATCTTATCTTCATCTATTATGATAGGCATTTTATTAAGTATCGCTATTGATATAGAGCAGGGAGTAAAATTTAAAAAAAGACATCTTTTTAAGGATAGAAAAAGAAAAATTTAAACTCACAAACGATCAAATTTCGCAACACACTCCACATGATTTGTATTTGGAAATAAATCAATTGCTGTACATGAAGATAACGAATACATTTTTTTTTCTGTTATTATTTTAGCATCTCTTGCTAACGATACTGGATTACAGCTTACATAAATAATTTTCTTTGGAAATAACCTAAGTAAAGCTTCTATACCTTTTATATGAATTCCAGCTCGAGGAGGATCTATAATAATTACATCTGGCAACCCAAAATCGTAAAATGTACTCTGTAAATTTGATAGATTTTTTACATCTGATTTAATAAATGAACAATTATTTACATTGTTTATTTTTGCATTTATTTTTGCATCAGAAATAGAGCTTTCAACCATTTCTATTCCAAGTATTTTTTTACAATAACTTGATATAGATATCGAAATTGATCCAGTCCCGCAAAATAGATCATAAACAATCTCAGATTTATTAAATTTCCCTATATTAATAATTATTTTGTATAATTCTTCAGCCTGTAGAGTATTTGTTTGAAAAAAAGAATTAGCTGAAATATGGAATTTATAATTATGAATTGCATCGGTTATAAAACCATTGCCGTAAATAATATATTCAGTAGTACCAACAGCTACAGAATTTTTAGCTGATGTAGTACTATTTATAAAAGTAGTTATTTTTTCCTCAAGCGTATCATAAAGTAAATAATACAATTTTTTCATAAGTTTTTTATTATGATTTGATGTTATTAGATTTATCATTAATTCATTAGAATTTCCCCCTTGTCTAATTACGAGGTTTCTTAGTTCTCCTGTGTGAGAACGTGTAGAATAAATAGGAAGTTCGTTACGATATTTTAAGCAAAATAATCTAACTATATTTAATACTATATTCATTTCTTCTGTAGCTAATAAGCAATCATCAATATCTAATGATTTTGAATAACAATTAGCAGGATGAAACCCTAAGGCAAAGTCAGTACGTTTTTTAGATTCTGATGTTTTTGTTTCAATCTCAGTATTGGATAAGTATCTTAAATCTGTGAAAGAGAGATCTATTTTGTTTCGATATTGAAAAATTTTAGTATCAACTTCTTTAAAATCACAAATTATATCAAAACCTCCGATATGCAAAAGAGCGTCTTGTACTTGTTTAAGTTTTAATCTTTTCTGTTCATCATAATGAATATGTTGCCATTTACATCCTCCACATATCCCGAAGTATTTACATTTAGGTTTTACACGTGTATTGGATGATTTAATTATTTTAACTAATTTTGCTGTAAGATAATTCTTCTTAATTTTTATAATTTTAGCTTCTACTATGTCTCCAATTGCCACTATACCTTCAATAATAACAACTATTCCATTATCTAATTTACCTATACATTTATTTTTTTCACCAAGATCAATAACCTTAATTTGTATGTGTTGTAATTTTTTATACATTTATATTCGATTTAAGACTTTTTATTCTATAATGCAATGTTCACTTTACGATCAGATATTAATGTATTATAAGTATTTAAATTTATAGGAGATTAAAATGTCAGAAAATTTAATTGAATTAAATGAATCAAATTTTGATGAAATTATAACATCAGGTAAGGTTCTTGTTGATTTTTGGGCACCTTGGTGTGGTCCTTGTAAGCAATTAGGACCTATTTTAGAAAAAGTTAAAGCAGAGGTAGGTGATGAAGCATCTATAGGAAAAGTTAATGTAGATGAAAATCCAAGCCTTGCAGCTAAATTTAATGTTAGATCTATTCCAACTATTCTTTTATTTAATAATGGAGAATTATCTGAAACGTTAGTTGGATTAAAACGAGAAGACGAATTAGTAAATTTAATTAGGTGCTAATAATTCCTTTTTTTTGGAAAATAAGATAAAGTTCTCTACTTAGCCACGCATCAGTTGCAGCATATTTTTTTTGTGATTGAGTTAATTCATTTTTTGACCAATTTGATACTTGTTCTTTTTTTGAAATTTTATGATCAAGAAATATTGCTGTAAGGCTTCTTAAACCCAGATTTTGTACGCCTGCGTTTCTTGCAATATCAGCTAATTCTATAAATCCTTTTTCATTAAAACTTCTTATCTTTTTTAGTTCCTGTATATCCCTATTAATAGCCACACCTGCTTTAATTATTGAAGGATTACTTAATATTTTGATCAGTGTAGGGGATAGAGAACATTTTTTTATCTGGAATAAATAAACAGTATCTGAAGACGCTAATTGTAATAACGAGGGTAGATAATATTCACCTTTTTTAAAAGTAGGTTTTGTTTCAGTATCAAACCCAACTATTTTTTCTTTGAGAATCTTTGCTGCATATATTTCAGCTTGTTCATTGTTATCACATAATTTAATTTCGCCGGTGTAGGAAATTAAAGGAAGCTTATTTATTTCTAGTTTAGATATTTTCTTTATTTTCGGAAACAACATGGTTACTTTCTCTTTGAATATTTTTATATTGCTTTGTTATCCACAAAGTTTGTTTTGCTAATCCCATAAGTATTTTTGTATCGGGTATAGTTAATTTGGTACGTGTAAAAATTCTTCTTAAACCCATCATCATATGATCTAGTTTTTGTTTTTGTGTAAAATTTGTTTCAATCATCATTTCTTTCCATAATTCAAACATTCGCTCTCTTAGTTCAGATGAAGCTATTTCAGATTTTTCTTCAGAAGCTTTAAAATTTCCGCTAATTTTATATAGTTCATAACAGCAAATCATAACAGCATGGGATAGGTTTATCGATTTATACTGATTATGAGATGGAATTTGGATAAGATGAGTACACAAAGCTATTTCATTGTTAAATAAACCTTTGTCTTCTCTACCAAACACTATTCCAATTTTATTTTTTTTAGCATTCTCTAATCCAATTGCAGCGAATTCATCAATTGTTAAAGAAGTTTCTCGGTAAAATCCTGTTCTTGCAGTTGTTCCAGCAACTATTGTACAATCTGAAATTGCATCTTTTAATGATTTATATATTTTTATTTTGTCTAATTGTGGTTTTGCATTACATGCAAGTTTTTTAGCCTCGCTCCAATCTATCTGTTTGTTTGGATTAACAATACGAAGATTATTGATACCATTATTATTTATTGATCTGCATACTGATCCAACATTTCCACCATTGATTGGTTCAACTAAAATAATATTTATATTATCTAGAATTTTCATTTTCAAATCTTCTTAGCATTGTTATTTCTTCAGACCAAATTAAAGGATCTATTGTTTCTAAAATCATTGGAATTTCATTAAACCGTATATCTTGCATGATATATTTAAAGACTTCTAAACCGATAAATCCTTTTCCTAAACTATGATGACGATCAACTCGGCTATTTAGTTCTTTTTTTGAGTCATTTAAATGCATTCCACGTAAATATGAAAATCCAACTATTTTTTCGAATTCTTCAAATATTTTCATTATTTTATCCTTACTTCTAAGATCATAACCTGCTGTAAAAGCATGACAGGTATCTATACAAACTCCTACACGAGAT
>MDSV01203835.1_pt1 | contig 10166 bp, 10 predicted proteins | sample 810851 | NCBI WGS metagenome assembly MDSV01 (sample SAMN05326640, study PRJNA326480) | marine metagenome | isolation source: seawater | place: Atlantic Ocean: North East | collected 2012
ATCGTAAATTATCAAATTTTTTTTTTTTTCTTTTGTTGAATAAACAATTATTGAATTTTTTTTTTTAATTTTTTTTCTATAAAATTGTCTTAATGATGCATCACCCTCTATTTTTTTTAAGTATATTTTATTTATTTTCATTAATTATTCTTTTATATGAACTTTTAATTGTTAAAGATCTATTCTTAACATCATTTTCATATCTAAAGAAAAAATCAATTCTATTGTTTGGTTTTTTTGAAATTTTTTCTGGCCATTCAACTAAAGTAATAATTTCCTCAAAATTTTCAAATAATCCAATATTTTTAGTTTCTTTTTCATTTGTTAATCTAAATAAGTCATAATGTTCAATTATAAGATCTCCTATTTCATATTCGTTAACTAAATTAAAAGTTGGACTTGTTACTTCGGTAATCTTTAAATTATTTTTTTTTTTGAAAACTATTAATCAAATGTCTAACAAATGTAGTTTTTCCTACGCCTATCTCTCCATATAGAAATACTATGTCGCCTTTTTTTAAAAGGTTAGAAAATTTTTTAGCTAAATTAATTGTATCAGTCTCTAAAGAAACATCTATCTTGCCACTTTTAGTAGCGATACGCATCTGGTTTGTATGGTCCATCAGGCGTTACACTAATGTAATCAGCTTGATCTTTAGACATTTTAGTGAGTTTAGCGCCCACTTTTTCTAAATGAAGCCTTGCTACCTTTTCATCAAGATGTTTAGGTAATACATACACTTTATTTTCATACTTATCTGAATTATTCCATAGTTCAATTTGTGCTGTTACTTGATTTGTAAAAGAAGCACTCATAACAAAACTAGGATGTCCAGTACCACAACCTAAGTTTACTAATCTTCCTTCGGCTAAAAGTATAATTCTTTTATCATCTGGAAATGTAATCTCATGAACTTGTGGTTTTATTTCATCCCACTTATAATTTTTTAAAGCTTCAACTTGTATTTCATTATCAAAGTGTCCAATATTACAAAGTATTGATCTGTCCTTCATATCTCTCATGTGATCAGCGGTAACAATATCTTTATTTCCAGTAGCAGTAACAATAATATCTGCCTCTTTAATCATTTCATCCATTAAAACTACTTCATAACCTTCCATTGCAGCTTGGAGCGCACATATTGGATCAGTTTCAGTTACCATTACTCTAGCTCCACTTTGTCTTAAAGATGCTGCGCTTCCTTTTCCTACATCTCCAAATCCAGCAACTATTGCAACTTTTCCAGACATCATTACATCTGTAGCTCTTTTTATTCCATCAACTAAACTTTCTCTGCAACCATATAGATTGTCAAATTTTGATTTTGTAACTGAGTCATTAACATTAATAGCAGGAACTAATAATGTACCTTGAGATTCCATTTTTTTAAGTGCAAGTACTCCTGTAGTGGTTTCCTCAGATAGTCCTTTTACATCCTTAAGTAAATCTTTATAGTCTTTATGCATCAATGCGGTTAAATCACCACCATCATCAAGTATCATATTTGGTTTCCAATCTTTTTTCCCTTCAATAGTTTGTTTAACACACCACCAATACTCTTCTTCAGTTTCTCCTTTCCATGCAAAAACTGGTATACCTGCTTTTGCAATTGCAGCAGCAGCATGGTCCTGAGTTGAAAAAATATTACAAGAAGACCATCTTACTTCAGCTCCTAAATCTACAAGCGTTTCAATAAGTACGGCAGTTTGAATTGTCATATGAAGACAGCCTAAAATTCTTGCACCTTTTAATGGATTTTTTCCCTTATATTCTTTTCTTAAAGCCATTAAACCTGGCATTTCAGTTTCTGCTAAAGAGATTTCTTTTCTACCAAATTCTGCTTCTGATATATTTTTTACTTTAAAGTCTTCCATGATTATTCCTTTTAGTGATTTTTAAACATTGTTTTTCTAACAATAAAAATCTAAAGAATCAATGTTTTATATTCAAACAGTTGGAAAAATAATTTCTACATTTGCACCTTTTTTTTCATTATTTGATGCATTAATTGAAGCACCATGTAGATCTACAAGGTTTTTAACAATATTTAATCCAAGTCCAGAATGTTCTCCAAATTTTTCAGGTCTATTACTATAAAATCTTTTAAAAATTTTATTAGTATTTGTTTCTTTAAATCCTTTTCCTTCATCAATAACTTTTAAAGAAATTTTGTTATTATTATCTTTTGAAATCTCTACAACAATTTTTTGATTATCTTCACTAAACGAAATTGAATTGTCTAGTAAGTTTGCAATAATTTGTTCAATTCTATTTTCGATTCCAAAAATTATATAATCATCAATTTTTAATAAATCTTTAAATTCAATACTAATGCCTCTTTTCGATATATAAATACTGTTAAAATCATCGACTACAGATTTTATTATTGTTTTTAAATTAATCTTTTTCATTTTTTCTTGACTCAATGCAACTTCATCTTTTAGCATTTGTGAATAGTCGGTAATTAACCTTTCTATTCTTTGTACATCATGACTCAAAATATCAATGAGTTTTTTTCTATGAACTGGATCTTCAGTTTCATTTAATATTTCCGAAGCACTTTTTAATGATGTTAATGGATTTCTTATTTCATGAACCAAATCAGTTGAGAAATTTTCTGCGTGATCTATTCTTTTTTTTAATTCTTGAGTCATTTCATCTAGAGATTCAGATAAAATTCCAAGTTCATCATTTCTACTTTTTAGTACTTCAATGTTTATTTTCTGTTTTGTCTTATCCTTAACTATTTTTGTATAAGTTACTAGATTCTTTATTGGTTTTAAAAAATATCTATTTAACACAAATGAAAAAATTAATATTACAATTCCTAAAATAATTGCAGTTCTAATTACAAAAATTTTTCTCTCCTCAATGGCAGTTTTAATATCATTTGCTGTTTCAGAAATTGCTAAAAAACCAACATTGTTTCCATTTAAATTAACATTTTTAATTGTCGTCAATAAAAATTGATTATAATTTTCTTCAGTAAAAGTGAATGGTTTACCAAAATCTTTAGATGAAACATAATTAGATAAAATTTCACTTAATAAAAGTTTTTTATTTTTATCACCATTTTTTTTTTGTCAGTTTTCTTTATTGATTTTTTATCTGATGTTTCTAATTCAATAATATCTAACCTTTGTGAGAATGATCTAGGATCTAAATCTAAAGTATCTGTATCACCAACTAAATTAAAATTACTATCATAAAACATGACTCTATCTAAATTTTGAAATAAAAATCTTGTTGAAAATAAAAATTTTCTTATATCTTTGTCGCTAAATTCTATTTCTAATCTTTGTATGTGGTCTATTGTATTATCAATTATTTGAATATGATTACCTATTTTTTTTTTAATTAAATTTGGTTGTACAGTGTTAAGGTATATTATTGTAAAGCTACCAATTACAATAAAAGTTACTAAATTTATAAATAAAAATTTCTGAAGTATAGACAAATTTTTTAAAAAATTTTTGAACATTAACTAACATTCCATCTATATCCACTGCCATATCTAGTTTCTATTGCTGCAAAATTAGAATCTACTTTTTTAAATTTTTTTCTAATTCTTTTAACATGACTATCAATTGTTCTGTCCTCTATATCTGTATCTTCCCTATACGCAATATCCATTAACTGAGCTCTTTCTTTAATTATTCCAGGTCTTTTTGCTAGTTCTTTGACTATTAAAAATTCAGTTGTAGTTAATTTATCTGGTAATTGTTTTCCATTCCATTCACACTCTAATTGTGAAGGATCAAGTTTAAGCTTGCCGTGTGAAATTATGTTCTTAGTATCTTCAATATTATTAGTAAGATCCTTTTTCCTCAATTGAACTCTAATCCTTTCAATTAAAACTTTTATCGAAAAACCACCAGATTTTTTTACAAAATCATCAGCGCCAAGCTTTAAACCTAACAATTCATCAATCTCATCATCTTTTGAAGTTAAAAAAATAACTGGTAATGATGTTTTTTTTCTAATTTTTTTTAAAAGTTCCTCTCCATCCATTTTTGGCATTTTAATATCTATTACAGCTAAGTCTGGAGGTGACCTTGTTAAACCAATTAAAGCACTTTCACCATCTAAATAAGTTTGAATATTAAATCCCTCTTTTTCTAAAGCAATACTGATGCTGGTCAAAATATTTCTATCATCATCAATTAATGCAATTGTATGTTTGTTCATAATATAATTTAAAAATACTAAATTGTTCTAATTTGGGCAATCCTATTTAACTTAATGAAGAATTCCCCAATTATCACCAATATTCACATCAACAGTTAATGGTACTGTAAAGGAATGTAAATCACTCTGCGTAACACTAGACATTTCGTCATTAATTACTTCAGAAATATATTTTACTTCATTCTTTGGTGCTTCAAAAATTAATTCATCATGTATTTGTAGTAAAATTTTTGTTTTATTATTTTCAATACTTTTAAATTTATCTTCTAGTCTAATCATGGCTAATCGCATAATCTCTGAAGCTGAACCTTGGATAGGAGCATTAATAGCAGCACGTTCTTGGAAATTTCTAACATTAAAATTTTTATCATTTATTCCATTAAAATGTGACCTTCTTCCAAAAATATTACTAACATATCCACTCTTTCTACAGTATTTAATAGTACTTTCCATATAATGTTTAATTTCAGGAAATTTAAAAAAATAAGCATTTAAAAATTCTTCAGCTTCATAATTTGAGACATTTATTTGTTTAGCAAGTCCATACTGTGATATACCATAAATAATACCAAAATTTATTGCCTTTGCTTTTCTTCTCATATCTTGATTAATTTTTTTTATATCAATATTGAATATCTGGCTCGCAGTAAGTGAATGAATATCAATATTTTTGTTAAAAGCCTTTTTTAATTCTTTTACGTCTGCTAAATCAGCCAGAATTCTCATTTCTATTTGGTTATAATCAGCTGAAATTAATGTAAATCCTTTTTTTGCTATAAAAGATTTTCTAATATCTTTTCCATCTTCTGATTTAATTGGAATATTTTGTAAATTTGGATCACTTGATGCTAATCTTCCTGTATTAGTTGCCGCTAATAAAAAAGATGTATGAACTCTTTCAGTCATAGGATTAATATGCTCGGGTAAGGCGTCTGAATAAGTATTTTTAAGTTTAGATACCTGTCTCCAATCCAAAACTAATTGAGGAAATTTATGTCCTTTAAACGCCAAATCCTCTAGAACACTAGCGCTAGTGGCAAAACTTCCTTTTTTAGTTTTTTTTAATCCTGCTATCTTAAGTTCATTATATATAATTTCACCCAATTGTTTGGGAGATGCAATATTAAATTCTTTTTTTGAAATTTTAAAAACTTCCTTTTCTAAACTTTTAATTTTTTTATTAAATTTATTTGATAATTGTTTTAAAAAATTTTTATCAATCTTAATTCCTTCAATCTCCATAAATGCTAAAATTTTAATTAATGGTTTTTCAAAAATTTCGTAAATGTTAGTCATCTTTTCAACTTTAAGATTTTTACTAAAAATTTTATATAGTCTATAAGTAATATCTGCATCCTCAGCTGCATACTCCATTGCTTTTTTTACTTCTACATCACTAAAGTTTATTTCTTTTTTTCCAGTTCCAACTAATTCCTTGTAAGATATTGTTTTATGGTCTAAATGAATTTCAGACAGGGTATCCATATTATGTCTATTTTTACCAGCATCAAGTACATATGACATTAACATGGTATCTTCCATTGAATTCATATTTATCCCGTTGTGATATAAAATAATAAAATCGAACTTTATATTTTGCCCAATTTTTTTTATACTCTTATCTTCAAGCATAGGTTTGATTTTTTTAATCACAATATCTTTATTAATATTATTACCTGTTTTATGGTTAATAGGAATATAGCAAGCATTGCCAATTTTAGTGCTCAAAGAAATACCAATTAAATCTGCCTGATGGGCATCTAATGAACTAGTTTCAGTGTCAATAGCTATCTCTCCTAATTCCTCTGCTTCAGCAATCCACTTATTTATTTGATTATCTTTAGTTATTAATTCATAATTTTTTTTACTTATAGTTTTTACTTTTTCTTGTATTTTTTGATTTGATTTATTTATTTCAAAATCAGGTTCACCATAAGTAGAAATTGCAGAACTAAGTAGCCTATTAAATTCCATTTCTCTTAAAAAGTTATATAATTTATTTTTATCAACTTTTTTTAATTGAAAATCCTCTATATTTTGTAATACAGGTACATCTTTTTTTAATGTAACTAATTTTTTACTAATAATAGCTTTATCCTTATTTTCTTTTAATGTTTCTCTTCTTTTATTTTGTTTTATTTCATCAATGTTGTCTAACAACTTCTCTAATGTTCCGTATTTATTAATTAATTCTGCTGCTGTTTTAACCCCAATTCCAGGTACGCCTGGAACATTATCACTACTATCCCCGGCTAATGATTGAACGTCAATTACTTTATTTGGGTTAACTCCAAACTTATTAATTATATCATCTGAGGTAATAAATTTATTTTTCATAGGATCATATATACGAACATCTTTTTTATAAAGTTGCATTAAGTCTTTATCTGAAGATACAATTGTTACTTTTGCTCCTTCAGATAAAATTTTTTCAACATAGGTTGCAATTAAATCATCTGCTTCATAATTTATTAATTCAATAGAAGGTAAGTTAAATGCTGCTACTGACTTTCTTATATAGTCAAATTGTGGAGCTAAATCATCAGGTGCTTCAGACCTATTTGCTTTGTATTCCGAATAAATTTCATTTCTAAAAGTTTTTCTTGCTGAGTCAAAAACTACTGCAAAGTGAGTGGGTTTCTTTAAATTTTCTTTTGACTTTGAATCCTCAAGTAATTTAAATAACATGCTACAAAATCCACTTACAGCACCAGTAGGAAGACCATCACTTTTTCTTGTTAAAGGAGGAAGTGCATAATATGCTCTAAAAATATATCCTGATCCATCGATCAGGTAGAAATGATCATTTTTTTTTATTTTATCCATTTAAATAATGTTATCTTAATTATTTTAAATATTGTAAATGTATTAACGCATGGATAAAAAAAATATACTTTCAGTAAAAAATTTAGAAAAAATATACACAAGTACTGAGGCTTCTACTACTCATGCTTTAAAAAAATTAAACTTAGAGGTGAAAGAAGGAGAGATCTTTGGACTACTAGGGCCAAATGGAGCAGGAAAAACAACATTCATCAATATTCTAGCTGGAACGGTTGTAAAAACATCTGGTGAGGTAAATGTTTGGGGATTTGACTTAGATAAAAATCCAAGACAAGTAAGAGCTTCTATTGGCATTGTTCCTCAAGAAGTCAATTTAGATCCATTTTTTAGTCCAAAAAAATTATTAGAACTACAGGCTGGTCTATATGGAATTAAAGAAAAAGATAGAATAACTGATACAATTTTAAAACTAGTATCTTTAGAGAATGAAGCCAATAGTTATGCAAGAAGTTTATCAGGTGGAATGAAAAGAAGATTACTAATGGCTAAAGCATTGGTTCACCAGCCGCCAATAATTTTTTTAGATGAACCAACTGCCGGTGTTGACGTAGAGCTTAGAAAAAACCTTTGGGAAAATGTTAAACTTCTAAATAAACAAGGTGTTACTGTTATTCTAACAACTCACTATTTAGAGGAGGCAGAAAAAATGTGCGACCGAATTTGTATTCTTAATAAAGGAAATATGGTTGCCCTAGATAGTACAAAAAATCTTTTAGATAGAATTCAAACAAAAAAAGTTTCTTTAAAAATAGATAAAAAAATTGATATTAAAAATGATGAATTACAATCACTTAAAGTAATTTCTAATTTAGAAAACGAATTATGTATTTCATATGAAAAAAGTAGAATAAATATAAATGATATAATCAATCTAATTAAAAAAAATAATACAAAAATACTAGATATTTCAACAGATGATGGTGATTTAGAGGATGTTTTTCTTCGCTTAACAAAAAACTAGATTATTATAAAATAAGTAGTAACTTAAAATTATATGGAGCTTATAAAAATTAATTCTTATCAAAAAATTCTTAAACACTTTCTCATAATAATTTTAGGTTCAGTTTTATTAACTATATCTGCAAAATTGAAAATTCCTTTTTATCCAGTACCAATGACTATGCAAACTTTTGTAGTTCTTTTTTTAGGAATTGCTTTTGGATACAAAGTAGGACTAGCATCTGTTAGCGTATATCTTTTAGAAGGAATAGCTGGAATTCCTGTTTTTTCAAATTCTCCTGAAAAAGGTGTGGGCATGGTTTATTTTACTGGTCCTACAATGGGTTACTTAATAGGCTTTTTGTTTGCAACATTTTTAGCTGGCTATATTAATTTAAAAACTAATATTATAATGATTTTTATAAAGTTAGTTTTATCAGTTTCTATCATTTATATATTAGGAATTTTATGGCTAGGAACACTAATTGGATGGGATAAACCAATTATACAATTAGGTGTAACACCTTTTTTATTAGCAGAATTGTTTAAGATGGCCTTGTTAACTCTACTGGCTAAAAAAATACTTAGTATAAGAAAATTTATTTAGGAGATCTTTTCGATAAAATTCTTTGAAGAGTTCTTCTGTGCATTTTTAGACGTCTTGCAGTTTCTGAAACATTTCTGTTGCATAACTCAAAAACTCTATGAATGTGTTCCCACTTTACTCTATCTGCTGACATTGGATTTTCTGGTGGTTGGGCTCTCTTATCTGGATCAGCTAACAGCGCTTTCTCGACGTCATCTCCATCAGCAGGTTTTGCTAAATAATCAATCGCACCTTCTTTGATTGCTGCAACAGCTGTGGGAATATTACCATACCCTGTTAACATAACAATTCTACTTGTCGGATTTGAAATCTGTATTTGCTTTACAACCTCAAGTCCATTACCATCACCTAATCTTAAATCAACTACAGCAAAACCTAGTTTTTTTTGTTTAACTGCCTCAATTCCTTTTTGTACACCTTCAGCTTGAAAAACTTCAAAACCTTTCTTTTCCATTGATCTTGCGAGTCTTTCTCTGAAAGGATTATCGTCATCTACAATTAACAGTGTTTTATTATCAAAATCACTAAGTTTTTTTAATATAATGTCTTTATCCATATGTCTAATATGGTGTCTACCCATGAAAGTTCAATGGCTGAAATATGATATATTGGCTATTATTTACTTTACATTAATAAGCTAAAGGATTAATTGTCGCGAATATAAAGTATTTTAAATAATATATTTAAAAAACTTTTTTTATTAAATTTTTTTTGGGGGCATATGAAATGCAAAAATTTAAAACTGTTGACGAACTTGTTAGTCAGCTAAAACCAGAAAAGCCAGTATATTGTATCAGAAAAAACCAGATACATATTGCGTCAAAAACATTTCAAAATAAATTTCCAGGAAAAATTTTATATGCTGTTAAAACTAATCCACATAAAGAAGTTCTAAAAACAGTAGTTCAAAGTGGAATTAAAGAATTTGATGTTGCGTCAATTAAAGAAATAGAAGCTATAAAAAAGATAAATCCCAATGCAAAATGTTCATATATGCACACAGTCAAAAGTCGTGAAAGTATTTCAGAGGCGTACTTTAAGTATGGTGTTAAAACTTTTTCATTAGATACTAAAGATGAGCTTATTAAAATTATCGAAAGTACAAATAAGGCAAAAGATTTAGAACTTTTTGTTAGAGTATGTGTTTCTAATGAACATGCTGAAATAGATTTATCTAAAAAATTTGGGGCTTTAACCTCAGAAGCCAGTGGTCTTTTAAGACTAGTAAAACAACATGCAAAAAAAATTGGTTTAAGTTTTCACGTTGGCTCCCAATGTATGCATCCCATTTCATACACTAAAGGTATTGAAGAAATAGGTGAAATCATTAAAAGAACCAAAATTTTACCAAATTATATAAATGTTGGTGGAGGTTTTCCTACAATATATCCTGATCTTGTACCTCTTTCACTAAATAATTATTTTGAAGAAATTAAAAAAAGTTTAAAAAACTTAAAATTGAATAAACTTCCAGAAATTCTTTGTGAACCAGGTAGAGCAATTGTTGCTGAAAGTGGATCAACAATTGTAAGAATTAATTTAAGAAAAAAACAAAAACTTTATATTAATGATGGAACTTATGGAACA
>MDSV01138908.1_pt1 | contig 10165 bp, 11 predicted proteins | sample 810851 | NCBI WGS metagenome assembly MDSV01 (sample SAMN05326640, study PRJNA326480) | marine metagenome | isolation source: seawater | place: Atlantic Ocean: North East | collected 2012
CACATAATCTATCTCATCTTCTTTTAAATTATAATGCATTGGTAAAGACAAAATTCTTTCAACAAAATATTCTGCTTTTTCCAGTTTATTTTTTTTTAAATTTTTAAAAATTGGCTGATTATTTATAAGAATTGGATGTCTTACCTTAACTTCAATACCTTTGTTATAAAGATATTTAATAATCTTATTTCTTTGATTTATAAGCACAGTAAAATCATAAAATGTATGATTATATTCATGCTCTATCTTTGGTAATGAATCAAAATTAGTAGAAAGATTTTTAAAATATCTTTTTGCGATATCTAACCTTTTTTTCTTAAGTTTGTTATAAACATTAAAATTTTCATTTATATGAGCTGCATGAATTGGGTCTATATCAAATTTTAATTCTGGAAATTGACATAACTCTCTATTGATTGTTCCACAAGTTCGTAAAGAAATTAACTTATCATAAAATTTATTATTCTTAAAAGCAATTACACCAGCATTCCCAAAACTACCAAATACTTTCATTGGACTGAAGCTAAATGTTCCAAAGTCTCCAAAAGTACCAGCTTTTCTATCTTTCAAAGAAGCTCCAAATGCTTGTGCACAATCTTCAATTAAAATTAATTTAAATTTATTAGATATCGCTCTTAATCTATCTACTTGGGCAACTTTTCCATAAAAATGAGTGACAACTATAGCTTTTGTACGTTGATTAATTTTACTTATAACAGACTCAGGATCTAAATTATAGTTATTATCTACATCTGCAAAGACTGGCTTGCCACCTGCCAATAAAATTGAGGACGATGTAATCAACCAAGACATTGGTGTGGTAATTACCTCATCTGTTTTATTTAAATTTAATGTTCTTAATGCTAAATATATTGCAGATGTTCCTGAATTTACAGCAATAACATTTTTTATATTTAAGAAATTACTTATTTTATTTTCAAAATTTTTTACCTCATGACCTAATATAAAAATCCCATGTTTGGATATTCGTTTTGAGGTTTTTAAAAAATTATTTAAAATTTTTGGATCACTTATTGCAAGATTTCTAGCTCTAATTTTTGGTTTTGATTTAAATTTTGGATATTCAAATAATTTCATTATATCTTATGCTTTTATAATATTTCTTTATATATAACTTTCTTAAATGATAATAGAATTTATTTTTTTTTATTTTTTTCAGCTCATATAAAATTTTTTGTTTCATTGAATAAAAAAATTTATTATTTTTTTGAACTGACCAATATACTCCGTCATTATTCATTTTAGATTTATAAAATTTATCTTCTTTATAATTTTTTTTGAAATTATAAGGTAATGATTTTTTAAATCTAAAATCGACTGAAATTCTAAAATATTCTTTATGAGATTTTTTTACCTGAGTTTTATGGGGTGTAAATGTTTCCCACACTGCCATGTTTCCTTCTTTAGATTTAAAATTAATTTTTTTTAAAAATTTTTTTTGTATTTTTACATCTAAATATTTTCCTAAAAAATTTCTATATTTATGTTTGTATGGTAAATTTCTATATATATCTAAGCTTGGAGAATTAATTGATGTGAATATATAAATAAAACCATTATAACTATCTTTTGGTGCACCTGACCAAGCGTCACAATGGACATGCCTAGTATCATAATCAGAATATGAGTCAAGAAAGTTTTTATTAGATAGAACTCTTATGTTTACTGGATATTGAAGTGAATTAATATTTTTAAATTTAAGGTCTTTTAGAATTTCTAAAATTAATTTTTCAACCTTGATCATTAATCTATTTTTTTTTCTTAGATCTTTTTGTTTAATTTTTTTTAATTTATTATTAATTTCGCTATATTTATTAGATAAATTATTATTCTTAAAAATTTCATAAAAAATAATTTTTTTTAAATTTAAAAAGCTTGAATTTGCCTCCAAATTATAAGTTCCAAAGTTAAATTTTTTCATTTTTTTTCTGGTATTTTGCTGGATAACCAAAATAAACTGAATTTTTCTCAGTACTTTTTGTTAAAATTGAACCCATTTTTAAAAATGTATTTGATGAAACAGTAATCTTGTTTCTAATCGATGCTGAAGATCCTATAAAACAGTCTTTTTCAATTTTGGTGTCTCCCAAAACAACAGACTTTGGACCTAAGATTGTGTAGTCACCAATTTGCACATCATGATGGATTTGACAACCCACATTTACCTTCACACACTTGCCAATTTTTATATTCTCGCTTAAAAATACATTGGCTTGAATTATTGATCCTATTCCTATGTTTTTTTTGATAGGAATTAGGGAGAATTTTGAAAAAAAAGTACATAAATTATTTCTAAATTTTTGATAAACGAAATGTTTTATTTTAAAATCACTATCAGCTAAAATAATACCAGTACCTTTTTTAATTTTTTTAAAATTATAAATATTACCTAGATATTTGAGATTACAATTTTTTTTTGGTTTATTGGAAGTATACCCTTCAATTAAAATTTTATTTTTTTTGAGTTCACCTACTAAATCAATATCTAATCCTACCAATAACACTTTTTTGAATCTTGCAGGTTCTAAAATCATGAAAAAAATTAAAGTTTATATTTTGATTTTTTTGCATCAATATAAAACATTTTAACTGTTTCAATACTAAACTGATTTAAATTTTTATTAAATGTTTTAAGTTTAGCCAAGATACTTGATGGTATTGTAATTATATGACATTTGATTTTTTCTGCTTCTATTATATTAAATGACTGTCTTACACTTGCCCAAAGTATTTTTGCATTTCTAAAACTTCTAGAAATATTTATATGTTTAGAAATTTCTAATTTCGGGTCTACTCCAGCATCAGCTAGTCTTCCTGCAAATACTGATATTATTATTGGTGTTTTTTTTCCGATCTCTTTAAGAACCTTTTTTGTTTGATTCAATGTAAAAACTGCTGTTACATTTATTTTTATTCCTTCTTTATTTAGTTCACCTATTAATTTTGCATTACTTATATTTTTAGTATTTATTATGGGTATTTTAACAAAAATATTTTTACCCCATTTACTTATTAATTTCGCTTGATACCTAATCTCATCAATATCATCTGCAAATATTTCAAATGAAATAGGTTTTTTTTTTATCATTTTTAAAGAATTTTTGCAGAATGTTTCATAATTTTTTACACCTGCCTTTCTCATTAATGATGGGTTTGTTGTAAATCCCTTAATTAATTTGTTATTTTTAAATTTCCTTAAATCAGAGATATCAGCTCCATCTAGGTAAAATTCAGTTTTAAATTTTTTAAGTTTTATCATTTAAAATATATTTAGCAGCCATACTAAAAGATTTTGCCCTAAAATCAAATTTATAAGGTTTTTTTTCTTTATAATTTCTATCTATATAAATTGTTCTACAGCCAATTCTATTTCCAGCCTCTATATCACTCCATCTATCACCAATTAAATAACTTTTTTTAGTATCAATATCAAATTTCTTTATCGCCTTGATCAACATACCTGGATTTGGTTTTCTAAATTTTGATCTATTTGTCAAAGATGTAGAATATAATAAATCATCATATGAGATTTTTTTAAATAATTTTCGATGCATTTTATCTAATTCATTAATTTTTAATTTTCCTTTTTTGATATCAGGTTGATTTGTAACAACAATAATTAAAAAGTTTTTTTTTAAAATATCACAGAACTTTTTTACATTTGGGTACAAAAGAAAATTTTTGTATTTTAAAGGAGCATAAGTTTTTCCTTTATAAATTTTTGGTATATTCAAAACGCCATCTCTATCTAAGAAGATAGCTTTTTTTTTTACCATTTAGTTTTCATAGATTGCAGTATCGGGTGGCTAACTAAAGCATGCCAAACTACAGCTTGAAAAGCTTCGCTATATGGTGTGATTAATTTTTTGTTTACCTCTGGTATTACTATAACATTATCCCCAACTTTTTTTACATAACCTTTTTTTCGACCAATAATTCCAAAAATTTTTGCTTTTTTATTTTTGGCATATTTGACTGCCTCTATTAAATTTACACTTATATTTTTTTTTTTATCTCCACCACCAACAGAAAAAACAAAAATTGCATCTTTTGAATTAATTTTAGAAACTTCAAGCCATTTTTTTAAAGAAGAGTCCCATCCTTCATCGTTTATTCTTGCAGTCAATTCAGAAACGTTATCCAAAGGAGTGTAGCATTCGATATTGCATAATTTTCTAAAATCATTGACAGCATGAGAACAATTACCCGCACTACCACCAACTCCAAGAAAAAAAATTCTTCCTTTTCTAGTTTTTATTGACTTTATTTTTTTTGTTAAATCATCTAATTCTGCTCTATCAACAAAATTTGAAATTTGAGCTGCACCTTTAAAAAAATTGTCGTAAAATTTATCTATTTTCATAATTTAAGTATCCTCTATATATTTAATAAATTGATTTATTTTTTAAAGCCTTTATTTATTCCTTGTCTTTTAGCTGTTACACCAAAATATATTGAATTAGATTTAAGTTTTTTGGTAACAAGACTGCCTGCACCCAAAATGACTTTTTTTCCAATTGATATATTATCAATTATATTTGAACCCAAACCAATAAAACTCTCATCTCCGATTTTACATTTGCCACCAATAGTTACTGATGGACATATATGAACATTGTTATCAACTATAACATCATGTTCTATTACAGAATTAGTATTCAAAATACAATTATTTTTGATAATTGTTCCTGCATTAATTATTACATTTGGACCAATATAATTTGCTTCTCCTAATTTTGAATATTTAGATACCTTGCTTGATTTAGAAATTAAATTTATAAATTTAAAAGTACTCTTATATTTTTGATACTGAATTTTTCTTAGAATATTATTTCCAATTGCTAAAAAAACTTTACTATTTTTTTTAATTTTTTTTATAAATGATCTATTCTTAACAGGTATTCCAAATTTCTTCTCATTACCTATCTTATTAGAATTAATATCTACTATAAAAATAATTTTATAATTTAGAGATATTGCTAAATCAATAACTACACTTGAATGAGAACCAGCACCAATAATATATAAACTTTGAGTCAAAAAATATTTTAATTAATCTTTTTAAAAAAATTATAATCATTTTCAATCATCATAGAAACTAATTTATCTAAATCAGTTTTATGAGACCAATTTAATTCTTTTTTTGCTTTTGATGGATCTGCTAAAAGCTCATCTACTTCTGCTGGCCTATAATAATATTTATCTATATCAACTATTACTTTGTTGCTATCGATATTTATACCAACTTCCTTCAAACCAGATCCCTCCCAAGCTAAATTAATTCCCAATTGATTAAATGATTTTTCAACAAAATCTTTGATTGAATAATTTTTACCAGTACCAATAACATAATCAGCTGGAACCTTATTTTGCAACATCAACCACATAGCTTCTACATATTCTTTTGCAAATCCCCAATCTCTTTTGGAATATAAATTTCCAAGAGTAAGCTTATCCTCTAACCCTAATTTAATTTTACATACCGATTGTGTTATTTTTCTTGACACAAATGACAAGCCCCTTCGTGGTGACTCGTGATTAAATAATATTCCACTACAGGTAAACATCCCATAAGCTTCCTTGTAATTTTTTGTCATCAAATGGCAAAATAATTTTGAAATTGAATATGGAGATACAGGATTGAATGGAGTTTTTTCGTTTTGAATTGGTTCTAAAACCTTTCCGTAAAGTTCACTTGTTGATGCATTGTAAAATTTTGATTCTGGTGAAAATTTTTTCAAAACTTCTAAAATCTTCATAGAGCCTAATGCATTTACTAAAGTAGTATATTCAGGAATTAAAAAAGATGTATGTACATGAGATTGGGCTGACAAATGATAAACCTCATCAAATCTTTGCTTTGAAATAATTTCTATTAAACTCGTATTATCAGTTATATCTCCATAATGTAAAAAAAATCTATTATCTGATATTTTTTTTGAGTTGAGAATATAGTCAATATTTATAGTGTTATCTGTACTATTTTTCCTTCTAACACCATGCACTTCATAACCTTTTTGTAATAGAAATTCTGCAAGATAGGATCCATCTTGGCCTGTGACACCTGTAATTAAAGCCTTTTTCATTAGATTAAGTTTATTGCATTATTTAATATTTTAGCAATATAAATTTGATCTTTTTTAATTAACCCAGAAGATGGTAAACAAATCCCGTTATTTCCAATAAATTTTGAATTATCAAATTTTCCAAAAGAAAATTTTTTAAAAGGTTTCATTGAATTTAAAGGGTAAAATGTTGGTGATAATTCTACACCTTTTTTTTTAAAATAATTAATTAACTTTGATCTATTTATTTTTTTTTTAGGAATGATTACATATAACCAGTATGAATTTATAGACCAACTATTTTTAGGTAATTTTTCAAACAATTTATCATCTATAATTTCATCATAAGTTTTAAATATTTTTTTTCTAGAATTAAGAAGTTTTTTTATTTTTTTAAGTTGCTGGAAACCTATTGCTGCTTGTAAATTAGTTAATCGGTAGTTACTCCCAACAATATCGTGAAAATATTTTTTTTTAAATGTCATTCCATGATTTTTTATTTTTAATGCATTTAAATAAACTGTTTTCTTTTTAAACACTACCATTCCACCTTCACCAGTAGTAATTGTTTTATTTGCAAAAAAGCTGTGGCAAGAACAATCTCCATCTAAGCCAATTGTTTTATTTTTATATTTTGCCCCCAAAGACTCAGCACAATCTTCAATTAATAATAATTTTTTTTCTTTCGCGAATTTTTTTATTTCATCAATCTTACAAGCAATTCCATAAACATGTACGAGCATTATTGCTTTAGTTTTTATATTAGTAGCTTTTTTTATTTGATTAATATCTATCGTCCATGTTTCACGCTCCACATCAACTAAAACTGGTTTTGCTCCACAATTAATTATTGCATTTATACTTGCTCCAAAAGTCAAATTAGGCAAAATAATTTCATCTCCAGGCTTAATACCAAGTGATGTAATTCCTAATTGTAAAGCGTGGGTACCATTCGAAACAGCGACAGGATATCCGCCTCCTAAAAAATTTCTAAATTTATTCTCAAATTTTTTAATATATTTTCCTTTTGATGAAATCCATTTTGATTTTATAACTTCGGATACTATTTTTATTTCTGAACTATCAATACTTGGACGTGCAATTGGTATTTTATACATTAATTTTTTTTAAAACTATTTTTTGAAGATTTAACAATACCTTCTCACTTTCCCCATAAACTTCTATTGAATAATAATCAAGATTTGTATTTAAATATTCCCAAAACCAACTTTTAGAGTCGAATTTTTTATTTGAGTCTCTAAACCCATCATTATCACTTAGATGATATCCTAGAATAAAATCTTTACATTTTAAAAACATATTTTCTTTTTTAAATCCTAGTGTTCTAGATGAAACTTTTAAATGAGCAACATCTAAAAGCATTTTAACATTTTTTGGAAATTTTTTAAGAAGCTTTAAGCATTCAGCTGGCTCACACATCAAAAGAGGATTTTTACCAAACTCCTTGAGATTTGATTTTGTAATTACATTATTCTCGATCATTATTTTTATATTATATTTTTTTGCATATATCGAAATTTTTCGAATATTTCTTAAAAATACTTCTACGCTTTTTTTTTTATTAAATAATTTTTTTTTATTTATTTTTTTTCCTAAATCAGATGGTTTCAAATCACACAAGAAACCTGCATGGATAGAATAATAATCAGAATTGATTTTATTTGCTAATCTAATAGCTTTTTTTACATGATTCATGGTTAATTTTGAAATATGTGGATCTAAAGATGCTAAATTTAAAACAAACGGTTTTTTTGGGACAGGAAAGTAATTGTGTACTTGGTAATTAATTGATTTTTTTTTTTTTAAATCATTTAAAATATTTTTTCTAAAAAGACCTCCTGATAATTCCACATGATTAATCTTATTAGTGTGAAATTTATTTAGAACTTTGTTAATTGTAATATTTTTATAACCACCGGTGGAAATATAAACTGACATTTTTATCTATAAAAATCTTTTAATGAAATCTGAGTGTCTTTAAACAGATTTTTTTTTGTCTTTAAGCCTATAACTTTTTTTATATCTTTATAATACAATCCTGTTCCAGGTCTTTTTAAAGTTAAGAAATCTTTAGTCAATCTAGTTCCTTTTTTTAAATTTTTTAATATTGTTAAACTTTTTCTAGAGATTTTTTTCATATCTATTTCTTCTTTTTGGCATTTTTTTATTTTTTGACCTAATATTTTTTTTACCTCGTTAATTGAGTCAACTAAATTTAAAAATTCATTTGGTAATGCTGAAGTTCTGTGGTCAGGTCCTGATAAATTTTTATTTATTGTGAAATGCTTTTCAACAATGCAAGCACCAAGTGCAACACTCGTTAGTGCTGACGTATTCCCCAAGCTATGATCTGAATAACCTACTAAACAATTATATCGATTTTTAATAAGTTCTAAACAATTCAAATTAATAGAGTTTAGATTGCAAGGGTAATTAGATACACAATGCAAAAGTACAAAATTTTTATTTTTATAATTTTTATAAATTTTTATACAATCATCAATTTCTTCCATTGATGACATTCCAGTTGAAATTATTACTTTTTTATTTTTTTTGGCTAAAAAATCATGCATTTCAAGATCTATAATGTCTGCAGAGGCAGTTTTGAATACTTTACAGCCAAGTTCATGCAGCAGTTTTGCTGCAGATAAATTGTAAGGTGTAGATATAAAATCTATTTTTTTTTTTCTACAATATTTGATCAAGGATTTATGTTTTTCTTTTGACATCTCCAAGGATTTTATCATCTGAAAATGAGTTTCATTTTTTGGTGAATTTTTAGTTTGGTATTTTACTTTTTTTGTTTTCTTTGTTACAAAATCTTCTGCAAAGAAAGTTTGAAATTTAACAGCACTAGCCTTAGCTTTTTTTGCTTCATTAATCATTTTTTTTGCAAGATTAAGGTTGCCACCATGATTAACACCTATTTCAGCAATACAATATACAGGCTGATTATCACCAATTTTATGATTATATAATTTCATTTCTATAATTTACATTATTTATGGGTAAAAAATTAACAATTATTTTATTTCAAATTATATATCAACTTAATAATAATTAATTCTAATTTTAAGCAAATTTGATGCTTAATTAAATTTTTTCATTATTTCTTTGCTCTTTATCAAATAAGCTTTCAAACCGATTTCTTTTTCATTTCCACGTGGTTTGATTAAACAAGTTACTTTATTCAAATAACATGTCTTAATTCCTACTTTTACAAATCTCTCCTGTATATCCAGATCATTGACTCTATTTATTTTTTTTCTCCAAGAATTAATATTGAATTTAAAAAAATCTAAATACGCAGCATAAAGCCAAGTTTGTGTTCCTCCAATTTTACCCAAACCAAGGCTTATATTTTTATTGGTAGGTTTAATAATTTTCTTTCTATTATTTCTTATTTCAAGATAATCACTTGAAACAAATTCTGATTTTTTTTCAATTACCTTTTTTAATAAATCATTTAAATGATCTTTTGTCCAAATATCATCATCATCAATCCTTGCTATCCAGTCACCCTTTGCTAACTTTAATGCTTTGTTTAAAGCTACAACTGGGCCTACTAACCAATGATTTTCAACTTTATTTGGATATCTATTTTTGGATCTTTTAATTTTAAAATATACAATTCTCTTATCTTTGATGTTTTTTACAATTTTTTTAGTTTCATCTGTGCTCCCATCATCAACTATGATTAATTCAAAATTTTTATAACTTTGTTTAAGAACAGTTTTAATTGCTCTTTCTTTTAAGAGTTTAGATCTATTAAATGTAGGAAGAAGAATCGATATTAATGGATTTTTTTTTTTTTGAAGATTTTTAATTTTATACTTATTTAACTCATAATTTAATTTTTCAAAAAAATATAACCGCAGACTATTAGCTGCGGAAAAAATAGCATTGTAAAGAAACATAAATTTATTTTTTAAATGTAAGATTAAAAAATTAACTAATATTAATATAAAAATTTTTTTCAGTGCATAAATCAAGCCAATTGAGCTATTAGTACTGGTCAGCTGCACGCATTACTGCGCTTCCACATCCAGCCTATCAAC
>MDSV01063313.1_pt1 | contig 10164 bp, 7 predicted proteins | sample 810851 | NCBI WGS metagenome assembly MDSV01 (sample SAMN05326640, study PRJNA326480) | marine metagenome | isolation source: seawater | place: Atlantic Ocean: North East | collected 2012
GGAGACTTTCTACTGGATAAATATACAAATTTAGAGTAGTATATTTTATAGGCTAAAATCATATTTTTAGAAAAAGGGCAAAAATTGAAAATTATTATAGGAATTCCAGCATACAATGAAGAGAAGAATATCGCAGGGATAATTAGTAAATTAAAGAATATTTCAAATGACATTATTGTGTGTAATGATGGTTCTACCGATTTAACAGCAAATATTGCTGAAGATATGGGAGCGATAGTAGTTAATCATGAAAAAAATTTAGGGTACGGAGGAGCGATAAGAAGTATTTTTTTGAAGGCAAAAGATTTGGCAGCAGATGTTTTAGTTACATTTGATGCTGATGGACAACATAGAATTGAGGATATAGATGGAGTAATAGCCCCAATTTTAGAAAATCAATCAGATATAGTAATAGGTTCAAGATTTTTAGATGATAGTGAAAAAGAAGTTCCTCAATATAGAAAAATGGGAATAAAAGTAATTACAAAAATTACAAATGCAACAATAAAAAAAGAACTTACTGATTCACAAAGTGGTTTTCGAGCATACTCAAAACAAGTTTTGAATGAAATAAGTCCATCAGAAACAGGAATGGGTGTTTCAACAGAGATTTTAATAAAAGCAAGTAGTAAGGACTTCAAAATTTCAGAAGTTCCAATAAAAATTCTTTATGGAGAGAATACATCTACTCAGAATCCAATTACTCATGGTTCATCAGTAATTTTTAGTACGATTAAATTTACATCAATTGAACATCCATTAAGATTTTATGGAATACCGTCAGTAATTTTTATGATTATAGGATTTTCATTTACCTATTTAGCTATACAATATTATGCTGAAATTGGTAGATTGAATACAAATTTGACTATAATATCAGCAGGAACAATTTTGATTGGAGTAATATTATTAATTTCTGCAATTTTGTTGTATAGTTTAGTAAGTGTTGTTCGTGAGAATAATAAATAGAAATTGGAAAGAAAAATATTTTGAAATTTAAAATTTTTCTAACTTTAGGTTTTGCATTTTGTATTACATTAGGAATGCTTTTTTCTTTAATGAATTTGTACATCAATATTTATGATCCAGAATGGAATGGAGTTTTTTCTAACGAAAAAATAAAAAATAATGAAAAGAGGATTTTTCTAATAGGTGCCAGTAATGTTTATTCTATTGATGTTGATAGAATTTCAGAAAAAATAAGTTCTAATGATGTTGAATATGGGATTTATAATTTAGCAGATATGAGCGACATCCCAACTAAAAGAATGAATAGTGTAGGGAATTTGCTAAATCTTGAACCAGATATTATAATTTATGGTCTAAGCATAACAGATTTTGAACTAGATAGGGATTACAAATTAGAATTTTTCAATAATGATTTCTCATATTATTTGTTAAATCCTAATGAATTTTTTAGACATTTTTTTTCTTATATCATAGATTCAGATTTTAGTGAAAGATTTCCAGCATCGCCAAAAGATAGAATGATACAATCAATCAAGTATATTTTGAGGGGTCCAGATTATTCAAGCCATCCTTTCATCAATTTTAATAAAAATGAGATTGTTTCACAAGACAAAATTTATGAGATATACAAAAAAGATATGAGTTTCAATGGAATTGATACTAACAGCGATAATGAGGAAATTATAGCAGTCAAAAAAATGATTGAAATGTTTCAATCAAAGGGAATCAAAGTTTTAATTTTTACACCACCATATAACGAGTTATTTTTTGAAAACACAACCATAGAAGAAATTGAAAATTTTGAAAAGATTATAGAAAATATATCAAAAATATCTGATGTTGAAACATTATATTTACACGATGAATTAATGAAAGAAAATATTTGGAAAGATCCATATCATGTGGCCGTAAACAAAGATTCTAGGATCTATACCGACAAAATAGAAGATTGGTTGATAACGGAGATAAATGAATAATGTTATTTCCTACAATCGAGTTTATTGTATTTTTTATAGCTGTAATAACAGCACTAGTATGTTATAAAAATAGAAAATTTCAACATGTGTTATTAGTAGTTGCTAGTTTTTTCTTTCTTTATTTTTCAGATAATTATTTAATTATGTTATTAATTTACACAACAATCCTACATTATTTCATTGGAAAAAAAATATTTGATTCAGAAAAAATTAAGGAAAAGAAAATTTTTCTATGGATTGGAATAGGAGGTAGTTTAGGATTACTTGGATTTTTCAAATATATGGACTTTGGAATATCACAATTCAATAATTTACTCATGAATTTGGGAATATCTGAGATTCCTTTAATGGATATAGTATTACCAATAGGCATTTCATTCTATACATTTCAATCAATTAGTTATATAATTGATATATACCGTGGTTCGTTAAAACCTACTAATTCAATTTTACAATACGGATTATTTGTATCATTTTTTCCAACTTTAATTGCAGGGCCAATTTTACGTGCAAGTGATTTTTTGCCACAGTTAAATGAAAAAATTTCAGAAATAAAATCCAAATACAAATTAAAACAATTTTCTATTAATTCAACAAATCTCAAATTAGGCATAACATTAATGTCAATAGGTTTTTTGAAGAAGGTTTTTTTCGCTGATAATATAGCGCCCATGGTTGAAAATGTTTTTAGCAATCCAGTGGGTCATGAAACATTTACTATAATATTGGGTACTATTGGTTTTGGATTACAAGTTTATGGTGATTTTTCAGGATACTCAGATATAGCTATTGGTGCTGCATTAATAATTGGAATTAAAATTCCAGCAAATTTCAGAAAACCATTTTTTGCTACATCACCATCAGATTTTTGGAGAAGATGGCACATCAGTTTGTCTACATGGGTAAGAGATTATCTTTACTTTCCATTAATATTTAAAAATAGAAATTCATCAAAGAGGTTATTTTCAAGTTTATTCACATCATTTTTTCTATTAGGATTATGGCATGGTGCAGGTTTGAATTTTATAGTTTTTGGAGTGATTCATGGAATTTATGTTGCAGCAGATACAATGATCAGGCAAAAATTTCCATATATTGCAAAGAATAAATTCTTTAAAAGTACAAGTGGAAAAATAATTAGTATTTTAATTACACAGTATCTAGTTTTCTTTGCATTTATTGCGTTTAGAGTTAGAGATATTGATGATATGCTTTATTCAATGGGAAAATATTTGATTTGGGATTTTCAAATTGATGGAACAATTCAGTTCATTAAAGCAAATGAATTTTCGGTAATCTTAATTCCAATTTTCATAATTTTACAGATTATTATGATAAGATGCAAAAACGTATCAGAGAAAATCTCTAAGTTGAATTTTAGATACTGGGCAATATTTTTAACAATACTTATGATTTTAGTGGTTTTGTTTTACAGAGGAAGCGCAGAAGAATTCATTTATTTCGAATTCTAATGATAAAACATCAGTTTCCTTCATTAAGAAGATGGAGATATTTTTTATAAAATGAATAAAACAACAGATGAAAACGTCAAAGGAGATAGAGATGTTTTTTATAGGATATTTTCTGACATTAAAATCCAAATATTATTAGTATTTCTAGCCGGGATAATTACTAGGATCTATTTTACACCATTTGAATTACCTATAACACTAGATGGAGCACAATATTTTTGGTATGCAGTAGATACCAGTATTTTAGGAGAATTTCCAAAAGAGTATAATTTTCCAAATAATGGATGGCCATTATTTTTATCTATAATCTTCAATATAACCAATCCAGATGTGTTTTTAGATTTTTTCATAGTGCAACGATTAACATCTATAATTATTTCAGCGGCAACAGTCATTCCAATTTTCTTGTTATGTAGGAAATTTTTTGATACTAAAATTGCAATTTTTGGAGCATGTATTTTTATTTTTGAACCAAGATTATTAATAAATTCTATTTCAGGACTGCCAGAATCAATCTTTATTTTTCTATTTACATCTTCTATTTACTTATTTTTATCTCAAAAATTTAAAATGATTTATGTTTCATTTGGTTTAGTAGCATTATTATCATTAATTAGATATGAAGGTGTTTTATTGATTGTTCCATTTTTTGTTTTATTATTTTTTAAATTTAGTAAACATAAAAAAAATATTCCCAAGTATTTTCTTGCATTAAGTATTTTTATTTTGCTTTTACTGCCAATTTTGGGTTTAAGGATTGAGGCTACAGGAAGTGATGGAATATTTAGTCATATAATATCACAATCAACATTTTATCAATCAGATCCAGTAACTAATGCAAATTTTGATACTGATGATGATTTTATAACAAAAATCAGTAAAGGAATAACAAACATGATAAAATTTTCTGGATGGATGACGATTCCGTACTTGTTTTTTTTCATTCCAGGAGGAATTATTCTATTTTTTAAGAATTTTAATAAAGATAGAAGAATAATTTTTGTATTTTCAATCATTATGCTAATTCCAGCTTTTTATGCATTTTCAAGAGAGTTTTATGAAATGAAATATTTGTTCATAACTTTACCAATTTTAATTCTAATTTCATTATCATTTGTTGAGTACATATTAAGAAGAACAAAAAAAGAAAATGTTATAATTTGTTTATTAATTATTGGAATAATTTTTGCTTCAATATTTTTTCTTGAATATAAAAAAATTGATTATGAACGAGAGATTGAGGCATATCAAATAGGACTAAAGATTAGTGATATTGCAAATGTAATCAACGATTATAATCCAGAATCAATATATGTTGATGAAAAAATTGTTGAAGCGACAATTTTAAATGAATTTCCAGTGTTATTTTCTGAAGTTTCCAATCAGATAACTGTAATTCAAGGAGCTAATGGTGGAGAAATAATTGGATGTGATATTTGTTATGAAGCAAAATCATTAAATGAATTTTTGAATAATGCACGAAATGATGATTTAAAATATTTGCTAGTAGATGATAATCCAGGGAGACCAGAATTCATTAAAGAAATTTTGAAAAATGAGTCAAAATATACATTTTTAGAAAAAATCTATGATTCAAAAGATGATGAATTTACATACCACGTAAAGATTTTCAAGATTGACTATGAGAAATTTGATAATTTGGCAAAATAAAGGAAATTTAATGATAAATTATATGAAAATTATAAATTGTAAATTTGAGGTCAAATGATATGATCAAAGTTAACAGTTCACAGTTTAATTATCAGTATGGAGATCAAATTCACTTTCCATACAGTATTGCTTCTCTAGTATCATACATAAAATCAAAATCAGAATTAGCTGAAAAATTTAATTTTGAAAAAAGTTTTGTATTTAGAAATAAGGTTGAAAATTATATTCAAGAATGTAAGGATAGTGATATTTTAGTTTGTTCTTGTTATGTCTGGAATTGGGAGATTACCACACATCTTGCACGTGAGGTAAAAAAAATAAATCCAGAATGCACCATAATTTTTGGTGGACCACAAATACCAGATTTATCTCCAGACTTTTTTAAAGAAAATCCTTTTGTAGATATAATTGTACATGGTGAAGGTGAATATGTATTTGAAGAAATTCTTCGTGCATATTTGAAAGATAATGATTATTCACAAGTTAAAGGTGTAGAAACAAAAGATTTCAGAACAGCACCACAAGAAAGAATTAGTAACTTAGATGAACTACCATCACCATATTTAACAAATACAGTTTGGGAACTAGTTGATAAAATAGAGGGAATAAAATGGATTTCTTCATGGGAAACTAATAGAGGTTGTCCATATCAATGCACATTTTGTGACTGGGGAAGTGCAACAAAAAGTAGAGTTAGAAAATGGGAAGAATCAAAATTATTTCAAGAAATTGAATGGTTTGGAGATAACAAAATACCATACATAGATTGTTGCGATGCAAATTTTGGAATTTTTCAAGAAAGAGATTTTAAAATTGCACAGAAATTAAAAGAAGTTGCATTGAAAAAACATTTTCCAGAAAGAATAAGACCAGCATGGGCAAAAAATTCATCAGATAGAATCATTCCAATTGCAAAAGAATTACAAGAAGGTGGGGTATTGGGTGCAGTTACTTTAGCAGTACAATCACTGGATACTAATACATTAAATATTATGAAACGAGCCAATATCAAATTTGATTCTTTTGGAGAATTGACAACAACTTTTAGAGAAAATAATATTCCAACGTATACCGAATTAATTATGGGACTTCCAGGTGAAACATTAGAGACGTTTAAACAAGGATTAGAGAATATTGCACACACAAAAATTGATACAGTTTTTATTTATCACTGTAGTGTCTTGCCAAATGCACCAATGAATGTTCCAGAATATAGAGAGAAATATGGAATAAAACTTGTTAAATCACCAATAATGTTAGTTCATTCTTCAATCCATAACAGAGGAATTCAAGAGTATGAATATTTAGCTACGGAAAATAATATGTGTTCTTTAGATGAGTTAAAAGAAATTTATCTTTATTCTTGGTCATTTTTAACATTACAAAGTCTCGGAATTTTAGAATACATTACTAGCTATTTTAACAAAATGCATAACTTACAATTTGTCGCATTCTATGAAAAATTTTTAGAATATGCACGAGAATCCAATTCAATATTAAATGATGAATTAAACAAAGTCATTAAATTTAGAGATAATGGATATTCAGGAAATGGATGGGATCATCATGATGCAGATCTGGGAGATATAATTTGGCCAATTGAAGAAGCAAGTTGGTTAAGATTAACAAGAGATAGAAATACACTACAAGATGAAATTTTTAATTTACTTACTTATGTTAACAAAGAATGTGGATTGAATGAATCAGAAAAAATATTGAGAGATTTATCTAAATTCCAAGTTTTCATTCTTACTACACGAGATTACAATAATGAAGTAAAATCTTCAAATTTTGAATATGATTGGAAAAAGTTTTTCACTGAAGAAAATTCTAATTTAATAGAGAAAAAAACGACGTATAATTATAAGAATCCCATTGATGAGACAGATCCCATAAAATGGGGCTATAAAACAATCTGGTATGGTAGGCGTTCACGGGATTACAAATGTCATCCTGAAAATCTAAACATAGACAATTCAAATGTTAAAAAAAATTCAGATGACAATGATGAAAAAAGTTTTGAATCAACACATTCAACAATGGGAATATGATTACCAGATTTTTAATAATAAAGAAAATTAAGGGTTGGAAGAATCATTACGTATTTCAAAGATTTTTACATGAAAATTTTCAAATCCATTATCTTGTGAATCAAAAATTTTTTTGAGTTCAGGAAAATTATTTTCATTGTCATAAACATCTTTTAGATAAGGATACCATTCCATATTAACTCCATTTTTATTTATTGAGACATAATTTAGATTATTTTCCTGGGAGACTGAAACAAAATTTTCAAAATCAGTTGCATACAAATTGATTACATTGAGTTTTTTTGTTCCAAACCACCAGTTATTAACATCCTTAGATATACCAAATTCTTTGAAATTACTGTCAGGTTCATTCAAAGTAACATACATGAGACTTTGTAGTGTATAACCAGCATCAAGTATTTTTCCATTTAATTTTTTATTAATTGTTTCAGAAAATAATAATTTTTCATTTTCAGTTTGTTTATCTGTTAGTTCATAGTATGAAGTATAAACAATAGACAATACTAATATTATTAAGATTACAATTATGAATGAAATATTTTTTTGATTTTTGTTAAATGAAAATGTACTCATGCCATATTTTATTAATCGTTCAATAGGAATAACTGAAAAGAGTATCAAATTTGGTATAAGAAAATACAATAATCTTTTTTCGGGTACAATTGAAAAATATATGAGAAATATACCTAGTGAAGCAAAGATCCATATCCAATTACTTTTAAGAAATTTTTTTGATTGATCAAATGCACGAATAGAGAAGAAAACTCCTATAGGAAATAAGACAATCATGTAGGGAAATAAAATTTTATAGATTGATTGTGCTATATTAAAAATACCATTTAGTATGAATTTATTAAAAAATGATAAAATTCCATTATCTTCTATGTAATCCGATGCAGTGTAATTTTCCATATTAGTATTTTCTGCAACAACAGAAACATAATTTTCTAAGAATATAGTATTTGATTGAGAAAAATAGAGAGGATCACCAAATTGATCATATCTTTGAATTAAGGTTGGGCTGATTACTAAAATAAAAATAAATAGTGCAAGAAGAAATTTTGAGATTTGTTTATTTGAATAACTACTATTATAGAAATATAAAATTGAAATAATAATTAAAACAATAATACCATTAAATCTTACCCAGAACATTAATCCTGCAGTAAGAAATGCAAAATATTTTACTCTATTATCTTCATGTAGTATGAAATAAAAGCTTAAAATTGAAAGAAGGATGAATAGTGGTTCAGATATTCCTTGTACAGAATTATAATTTAAGTGAGGTTGAAATGCAAATAAACAAGCTGCAGCAATAGAAAATTTCTCATTGAAAAATTTTCTTGCTAGCAGATACATGGGATAAATGGTTACTGTTGAAACAATAATACTCAGTATTCGAGCTGCATTAACGTAATCTAATGGTTCATTTGAATCCAAAAGTAACATGAACGGTGATAGAAATATCGACCAACCCAATGTTTTTCGTTCATTTTCTGAAAAATCTCCATTAGTGTGAGCTATAGCTCGAATTACATAACCATATGTATCCTCAACAGGAAGTGAAGAGAAGTCAATAAGGTATAATTTGAAACCTAAGGAAATGATCATAATCACTACCAATATTGAAAGAATTTTCTTTTTTGAAAAATTTAGAGATTGATCTGATGCTAACACGTTGATTCACATTTTACATTCCTATTTAAATCAGAAAACATTTTTTACAGATTATAATTTCCGTGCTTTTAAGATAATTGTCTGTCCTAAAGGGAATTTTATTTTTGATTCAATTTTAAGAAAATTACCCATTAAAGAAGAAAGAAACGAATTAGTGGATTCTTCAAATCCACGATTAAGAATTTTGAAAAAAAGTAACCAACCAAAAAAACCAAAGACATTCCAAAATCTAATTTCTTCAATCATAAAGCCAGCGTTAGTTACAGTTTCAGATATAGAATTTTTTGTATATCTACGAACATGTCCCTCTTTTATGTCAAATTTTGACAAAAGTAAAGGAAATGCAGGAACAGTAACAACTAACGTACCATTGGTTTTTAATAATGAATTTAAAATTGTCAACGCAAGACTATCATCCTCAATATGTTCTAGTACTTCGGAACAAAGCACAGTATCAAATTTATTTTCATGTTCATTCCATGAAGATTTTTTTGTAAGATCTGCTTGAAAGAAATCTAAGTCAGGATTTTTTTTCTTTGCATGTTGAAGATTACCTTTTGAAAAATCAATTCCTGTAAAATCAAATTTATCTCTCGGAAAATTTTTTAATAATAAGCCATTTCCACATCCAACTTCAACAATTTTTTTTCCTTCAAATAATTTAATCAATAAATTAGTTTTCTCTTTCATCCATAAAGCATAATCATTATCTAATATATTGAAAGAATCTTTATAAAATTCATAATCATCTGTTTTCATTTTTTCTTGCACCAAAAATAAAATTCAGATAATATTTGTCTACTGAGATCAGCACCAACATGTAATGGACGCATTTTCCTTTTACCACCAATACGAGCACCTTCATTCCCAACTAATTCACAAATCTTTTGTTTTTTCTTTAATCCTCTAATACTCATTAATTGTGTTGAACCCATTTGTAACGAATCAAAATCTAGATCAGAAAATGCTTTTCTTGAAATTATTCTACTTTCATTTAGGCTATCTGTCCAATGACCACCAAAAAAAACATTAACAAGAAATGCAAACATTTTATTTCCAAAATAATCAATTAATTTTCCTTTGACTCCAACCGCATCATAGTTTTTTGAACCTTTACCAAATCTAGATATTAATACTTGATCAAAACCATCTTCCATTTTTTTTATTAATCTTGGAATTTCTTCAGGTTCATGATTTCCATCGGGGCCAAAAATTACAATATTATCAGATGATGTTGCATTAACACCAGTTACAATAGCATCACCGTGTCCACGTTTTTTTTGTACGATTACCTTAAAACCCATTTTTTTTGCTTCTTCAATAGTTCCATCTGTAGAACCTCCATCA
>MDSV01207012.1_pt1 | contig 10164 bp, 7 predicted proteins | sample 810851 | NCBI WGS metagenome assembly MDSV01 (sample SAMN05326640, study PRJNA326480) | marine metagenome | isolation source: seawater | place: Atlantic Ocean: North East | collected 2012
CTGAGATTGACCATTTGTTTCAATTGTTGCCCGAACTATTCCAAGATCAGAGTCCGAGTTGATTTCATATGAGAAGCTTGGAACGCGAACAATACTTTGTACTCTTATTATGTTTTCAGAATCATTAAAGGAAGGAGATCGGCCGTCAGTAGTTGGAAAATCCGATAATGTATAGGGTGTATTGTTAAGAATTACCGTGTGAGATCCTGTTGGGAAAGCTGCAATTTTATCAATCACATCTAATGAATTATTTATAGCTCGACCGAAAACAGTATAACTGTCACCGAGGTCCAATCCCGGATTGTCTTGGGTGTTAATATACCAACCACTAGTTGCGCTGTTTGGGTCAGATGTTCGAGCAAAGGCTAGGGTCCCTCTGCTATTCGTGATGCCTGGCTCGTTTATTATTGGGGGATCAGTGAGTAAGCTAATGAATTTATTATCTTTTAAGGAGTAGCTCCCGGACTGAATAATATTTAGTCCCTGAGAGTTCACGGATCGATGAAAAATGTTATTATTATAACTTTCTCGATCAACATATGTTAAGAAATTAGATACAGGATCAGGCAACGTTTTATCAAAGAGTGAGAATACCATGTTGCCATAATTGGTATTAATTTGAACAGCAATCCGAGTGTCTTGATCTTGGAAATAAGAATTCAAATTAACAATGACCGGATTTTCAGATATAATCATTTTCACATCCGGAATGGTCTCTTTTAGCTGAGGCGCAGAAAGGGCTGGAGTGATTCTCAATGCTAGTCTGGCGAGAGAAGGCGTTGCTTCTGGAGAATTGTATTCTGCTCTTAATAAAACATTGAAGTATCCGTCTTCTAATACTGTTCCGCTAATTATTCCTGTTTTCGAATCAATTGATAAACCATTAGGGAGTGGAGATGCGTCATAAGTAATAGTTTGTGATTTGGATTGATTGTTCGCAATTAATTGTAATGAGAACGGCTCTCCTTGATTTATATTTGCAAAAGGATTATTGGAAAAATTATCAGGCATTATGACGGTTGCTGTCTTTGATGCAGCTTGTCCTGATTCATCAATAGATAAGATGCGGAATTTGTAGGTTATCGCCGGGGATCCGCCAGTTAGCGTCACGTCCCTTGACTCTGAATTAAATGACCCTAGAGATGACCAGTCAGTTTGAGGGAGGGTACTGACCTGAAGTATATAAGAATCTTCATCATTAGAATCATCTAACCATTCTATTGCAATTTCACCAAATACTGGTGCCTCTGCCGTTAGTGTATGAGGTGGGTCCGGAGCAGCGAGTGCTGTTCTAATAGTTAGCAGCCAAAATAATAATAGTATGAAGGTGTTGCGTAGTGATATTTGCCTTACAAACATTTACCTCATGGCCTTGAAACGTTCTTCGATCAATTGACGTGCATCAGCACTATTTGATTTTTCGTTGCTAGTTTTGATCAAGTTTTCTTCAAGATCATTTTTTGAAGGCCGCTCTTTCTGATAAAAGACACCAAATTTCCCTGGATATTGAAGATCGGCCAATGCATATGCATCGGTTTCGCTGGTCACATCATGCCTTTCGTCATCCTCCGGTGTCCCATCGCTTGTCTTTTCATCTATGATTCCAAATTCGCCTCCCTTTCTAGGGTTGCCATCATCGAAGGCGCCCTTATAAAACACGGGGCATTCTGATAACACTTCGATGACAGAAAAGCCAGGGTGTTGAATGGCACGTCTGAACATTTCAGTCATATGCTTTACTTGCGTTGAATGTGTACGGGCAATGAAACTTGCGCCACTCGCAACTAATTTTTTCATTGGATTCACGGGCATATCCATGGCGCCGTTAGGGTCCGTCTTAGACTGGAATCCTATTGGAGAAGTTGGAGACGTTTGTTTTTTTGTCAGTCCATAGACAAAATTGTCCATAATGACATAAGTTAAATTTGGATTTTTTCTGGCGCAGTGTTCTAAATGGTTGCCTCCTATGGAGAAACCATCACCATCCCCTCCAAAAGCAAAAACATGCAGATCTGGCCTCGATAAACTTACCCCAGTTGCTAAAGGTAGGGCCCTTCCGTGAATAAAATGAAGGCCATGTGAATTGACGAAATAAGGAAATCTGGAAGAGCATCCTATACCAGCAATGGTACATATGTTTTGATGAGGGATTTGTAGCTCTTCTAAAATTTTGAAGAAACATGCGAGTACAGTAAAGTCTCCGCATCCTGGGCACCATGTAGGGTGATCTGCTTTTAATTGTTTTTTTGTCAGTTTTTCGGGATCAGCTGGAGCAACAGAGGACATGGTAATTTTTTGTTAGTATGAACTACTGATCAGAAATTTTTTCGATTCCTGCGATGATCTCTCTAATTTTAAAGCCGAGACCATCCGTTTTAGTAATACTGTGTATGTTTGGGTTTGCATAACGAGCGCGCAGGAGGGTAGCCAGTTGTCCGTATCCGTATAATCCTTCGTCATTCATTTCGATAACGATCGATTTATTGAACTTTCCAATTATATCATCAATGCCTTCGGGCATAGGGTGAATGTGGCGAAGATGGATAGCGGATAATTGTTGCTCGTTCTTTAGAGCAGTGTCTACGGCTTCACGGATAGGACCCCAGGTTGATCCCCAGCCAATTAGCAGTACGTCACCTTCTTCTGCTCCATAAACTTCAGGCGCAGGTAATGTTGAGGCTAATCTTTTTAATTTATTCCTTCTGCGGTTCGTCATTTTTTGATGCAGTTCAGGATTTGAGCTCGGGTGGCCCCATTCATCATGTTCGAGTCCGGTGACGACTGGGTACTTCCCGTTTAGCATTTTAGTGCCTGGAGGAGCATGTTTAGTTTCGGATTCGAGAGGGTAGGGTAGGAATTCTTCATCTCGAGGTTCAAGATCCAATTCGGGTTCTCTAATATCGGATAGGTCAGGTTCTGGGAATGCCTCGATTCGAGTCGCGAGTGACTGATCAGTTAAAATGATGACTGGGGTGCTGAATTCCTTAGCGATGTGGCATGCCTCGATGGCGGTGTGGTAACAGTCTTCAACATCCTTAGGAGCAATAACAACACGGGGTGTATCTCCATGGCTGCCGTAAATAGCTTGCATCAAGTCGCTCTGTTCTACACTAGTTGGGAGTCCTGTCGATGGCCCCCCGCGTTGAACATTAATGACGACGAGAGGAAGTTCAGCCATTGATGCATATCCTAAGGCTTCCATTTTTAATGACAGGCCAGGTCCAGAGCTTCCAGTCACCGCGACATGGCCGGCATAAGCAAATCCGACGGTGGAAGCGATGGCTGCTAGTTCGTCTTCTGACTGTATAAAGATACCCCCATATTTTGGAAGTTCAGACCGTAAAGTTTCCATGATTGAGGACCATGGAGTTATAGGGTAACCTGCACCATATCTTACCCCAGCTGCTAGAAGGCCATAAGTTAGTGCTGTGTTTCCATCAGTTGTAATGCGATTTCCTTCTTCGGCCGATCCTGGTTCAAACGAATAATTGTGATCATGGATTTGGCCGATTTCATATGCATATCCTGAATCAAAGGCCAACATGGCATTGCGCAATACACTTTCATGTTTCCTTTTGAATTGTGTTTCAATGATAGTAATGAGTTTTTCCCGATTTAATTCAAAGAGATTTGTTAATAAACCTAGAACGAAAATATTTTTCCCCCTGTCTCGCGCCGATCCTCCGATGGCCTCGACTGTCGTTGATGTCATAGGTATGCCAACATAAGTGACTCTCTTGTCATTAGTGTCAGGTTCGACATGATCGCTGTCATATAGGCAGACCCCTCCGTCACGAAGAGAATTAATGTGGTTCTCGTAACTGTCCTGATAAAAAGCGACTAGAAAATCGGCATCATCACCCGGAGAAAGAACTTCACCAGAACCAATTCGGACCTGAAAGATGGATGCGCCTCCACTGATTGTTGAAGGGATAGTCATGTAAGTCATGACTTCCTGAGCACTTCGTCCAGCTAACCGTGCAAGAAATCCTCCGATAGTTTGTATACCGTCCTGAGAATTGCCGGCGAGACGAATGACCGCATCACTTATGTCGTTCGTTTCGCCTTCCGGTGGAGTTTTTTCTGCAACTAGGCTCATTAAGCATCTGAACGTTACTTAATTTCAATTCCTTGGCAAGGATATCAGAAATTAAATTGATATTTAATTTCCTGTTTTTTAAGAACTAAATAGAATAATGAGACTTAATTTTATTACTCATGGATGAATAATTGAGCAAACTATCATTCATCAGCATATTTCAGCCACGCTGATTCGATCATTTCCTTGTCCATTTTCGAGTCAGATATAATGATTTTATACCTAAATTTATTCACTTTTTTAGGAATTAACTTCCAAGAATTTTCCTGTGCGGGGACATAATTAAAGAAAATTGCGCCATCATGGCTAGATGGGGGCCATATGCGCATTCTTTGTGGGGCATCATGATTTGCAGGATGAGAGAGAATGGCCACTAGCGCATTGCCATTATTGCTTGGACCTGAAAAAGCGCACCACTTTCCACGTGTAGCATGGCCGTTGCTACGATTTTTATTTTCTGAAGTGAGGACCTGACTATTTGAATTATTCCAGTTAGTTGGTCCCCTATAAGCGATCGGTCCTCCATAACGGTAAGCCGGAAGTTCTAGATCCTTAGAAGTTATATTCTTTTGTTCGCTAACATAATCAATGAAGTATGTATTTTCTTCTTTTACTACTCCGATCGAGAAGGACTCTTCAATAATTGTAATGGGCTTTTGTCCTTCATTCGTTGCGATGTGTTCCTGTAAAACTGTAAACCCTTTTTTATCTAGCCCTTGGTTCAAAGAGATTGTTTTTTTATAACGGACAGTCCCTTCTTTTTTTTTGAGATTCCAAAAATCAATTTTTTGATTTCCGTGAGAAGTGTTTACCCAGGCATGCCAAAGTCCCACGTGATGAAGGTGATCGTCTGGATGGATTGATGTGACTATCGTTCCTTTTGGAGTCCTTAATGGATGAATGAATGCGCTTCTTTTGTAAGACGGGTCACTTCCTTTTGGTGGAAGCATTTCTGATTTGTGGTAAACGAGAAGTTCATTCGTCCCATCCAGAACCTTAATGATATTGGCATCCTCACTTATCTCTAGGGCTTGCAGGCTAATTGTCAGCGTGCTAAGCAGAAGAAGTGCAATCCATTGATGAGCTTTCATGAGCATCAATTTTTCAATTCTTTTTTCTGAAAATTTTTGGAGTCAGGGAACGTAAGCTTGAACGGACTTTATCGACTACAGGGAATTTCCTTTTTGTTTTAAGGGAAGAGTCAGCTCTGTTATAAGATGTATCTTTCTTGAAGAGTCTCTTATTAGAAGCTTCATTTTTAATCATTGGTCGCTTAGAGGGGGATGCACTTTCAGTGACCTGGTCGTCTTCGCTGGAAATGAAAACCTTTTCAAGAGATGTTCCCAATGCTCTTTCCAATTGAAGCAAGGCCTTGTTGTATGTTCTTTCTGCAGCTAGACGTTGTTGCGTCGTTTTTGTTACATTTTGTGCGATTTCAAAACGAATCTTTTCTAGCTTGTGTTTTTCTGTGTTTTTGATCCTCTCAATGAATTCGGTGTTATATTTTTTTTGTGCTAGGGCATATTTCTGAGCTCGGTCCCTGTATTTCTTGGCTCGTTTAAGGTTTTCATATGACGCGACAACTTCCGCAGTAATAATTGTTTGAGTGGCACCTTTTTGTGAATAATAGGATGCTACAGCAGCTTCACGAACTTCACTTTCATGGCCTAGCCAACTGAATAAAGGAACGGACATTGCCAGCTGAATTCCCCAACTTTCTCCAGTCCTTTGCCCCCCTTCTTCTTCCCTTCCTGCGCCAGCTTGCACATAATCAAACCAAGGTATTTTCTTCGCTCTTGATTCATTTAATGATGACTGTGCGATTTTTTCCTTTGCTCTTAAAGTTGTCAATTCGCCTCGATTGGCAAGTGACATTCTTATTAGATATTCGAGATGAGTATGGTCCAGATCGATTGAGGGGCTGATAAGCTTATCAGTTATTCGAATTCTTCGGGAGTCCTTCAAACCGACCCGAGCAGCAAGATTATCTCTTTGGGAATCAAATTCAATTTGTGCACCCTCCACTGAAAGGCCTTCACTTTCGATGTATTCAATTTTATCGATTGTTATCAGGCCGCTACTGAGCATTTTACTTTGAATTTCAGAATATGATTTGGCCGCAGTCTCTTCTAAATCAAGTAATTCGATTTTAGCCTTGAGGTATTGTAACTGCTCGTACTCTTCTCTGATTTTAATGACAACGTCACGTTCTTGATTTAGGGCAGCGGCTCTGGCAAGTTTAATTTCTTGTTCGGCTCTTGCTAATCGCGCTTTGCGGATTCCCGGGTGAGGAACATAAAGACGAAATTGTATTTGGGTATCTTCCTCATCGGCAAATGGATTGGTGTCGTGAAAATTTGTTTCAGTCCCGTTACGAATCATTTCACGAGCGTCAATTCTAGTGCCTCCGGGCTCGAAGATTTCAGGATTCGGCAGGATAGTGATATTTTCTTCTGAATTCTCTTCGATTGTCTCTTCGATTACCGTTTTGTCACTGCCTTCTGTTATCGTTCTTGAGATATTTCGGTTTACGGTTTCTTCAGAAATACTTTTCTTTTCTTGTCCGTCTTCATTTATTACTGTTCTTGACAGTTGCTGAGTGTAGCTTTCGGTCCTAGTCTCAGAGAAAGGTGCAGGAATTTCATTGCTCCCCCAATTTTTTCTAAATCTTATTTGAGGGTCCGGCCAGTCACGGGCTGCTTTTTTTTGAGCTTCGGCAATGGTGATTGCACCACGTAACGAAATGAGCCGAGGGTTATTTTTTATTCCAAGGGCAATGAGTTCAGATAATCCTACATCGTTAGCATTTTCTTGTTCAGCCTCTGCTCTGCCATTTTGAATGTGAAATAATCCAAATAAAACCATCAAAAACAGCAAGGATCGCTGTATTATTTTATTTCTGAGGCTTTGCATTATTGGAGTCGTATCTGGAACCTCTAACAGTCTTGCAACTGCTTTTACAGTCTGGGTACTTGCTAAGATTAAAGTTACGTTTTTTTATTAGTTGCTGGCAGCTTTGACTGGGGTCTTTCCAAGGTTCCACAGATTAAATGAGCCTGGTTCCTTTATGTGTACATGCACGCCGGTCCCAGGCAATAAGCCTTCAAAATCATCGGGCAGTTCACACACAAATACCCGGCCCCTAATATATTGCCCATCCATAGGTGTTCCATAATTAGGTAATGCTTCAATGCTTGGGGAAACAGTAATAATTTTTGCTTTGTAAGCGATTGGGCTCCTTTCCATTTGGCTAACCCATACGACTTGATCTTCTGAAAGCTCTTCAGGGTTTTGGTCTAGAGGAATAATTCCTCTTATCGTTTTGGCAGGAGCGTTAGGTGGGCTTGTGAGATTAATGGTAAGGATAGGCTCACCTAATTCTGTAACGCCCCCCAACTTATTGAGTTTAAAAATGGTTCCTTCGCCAGGCGCGACGAGTGTTTTATTTTTTAATCTTTCTTTAAGTACTAAGAGATCTTCAGGAAGATTGACGCCATCTATTTTTGTGAGGAGTTGATCAGCTTCTTTTAAATCTGCATTGAGATTTTCAATAGATTTGGCATGCGTCATTAATTCAGTTTGAATGACATCAATTTTACTAAGTGCTGTATCTAATTCACTTTGCAAGCTGAGCTGATTTTCTACATTTCCTTTAATTAACTCAGCATTTCTTTTAGCAGTTTCGAGTCGAGATTCAGCGCTGGCTTTCTGTGATTCAGCTCTTTGTATGTCGGCATTTATTCCGAAACGAGTAGATTTGAATTTTCTTTCCATGTCGGCCCTTAAGAAGGGAAGGTTCGCTTTGTAATCATCTATTTCCTTTTGGATGAGAGAAGGATCTAGGACAACCAGTTCTTGGCCCTTAGACACTTTCTCTCCTTCTTTGACCAGAACTTTGAGGATAAGACCGTTCTCTGGAGCAGCTATTTCTTCAGTGTGAGCAGCTACCATTCCATTGATCCTTATTTTGACCCCTCTTTGTGAGTATAGAAATAGGACCAGCCCTAATATTCCTAGCCAAACTAAGAGTGGCCATTTTTCAAAGACCTTGCGTGTTCGGTAAGTTGAAGTTTTCTTGAGCTTTATTTCGTTGGGAATGCTATTACTCATGGATCTATTAAATTTCGACGGTTGTGCGTTGCATTACAAGACTAACTTCAGTGATATCATCGAGTTTTGATAAGGCATCTACGAGATCTGTCTTATATGAAGGGTCTATTAATCGTATTTGATAAGAATATTCTTGAACTTCCCCCTGTATGGCTTCGCGCATTGCTACCATTTCCGTTGAACTGGCATACCTGCCGAAGACCGTTTGAAGATGTTCGTGTGATGGTGAATCTGGCGGAAGCATGAATCTTAAAAGTCCTTCGAATTCTCGGCGAGAAGCGAAAGGTGACCAACTCAGAAATATCGCAGTGAAACAGAAATATAGGGTACCAATAACTGCGACTGAGTACACCTGAGCTCCAGATGCGATTCCGATCGAAAGGGCTGCAAATAAAAAGATAATGTCTCTGGGATCTCTGATTGGTGTCCTGAATCGTACGAATGCCATGGCTCCCATGATTCCCAATCCCCTCGCCATGTTGTTTCCAATTGCCATGATCATGACAGTGATCACTATAGTGGCCAAGACCATGGTGTGCAGGAAGGAGCGGGCGTACGAGAAGCTCTGATGGGTCCAGCGGTAGACCGTTGCCAATACGAGACCGAGAACAAAGCTTACACTCAATGAGTATAGGACTTCCATCTCCCCGAGTGATTGGTCAGTGCCGATTTGTGTTAACCAAGTTTCCATGTTAGTAAAATTTATCTCTTATTGTTTAGAAGGTTAACTCAGATGTTCTATATACTGTTATTCGTAGAAGTTGTGTTTTGAGAAGCGCTGTCATATTGAAATCCTCTGAACAGTGTTTCTAGTCTCCATGCAGTGGCATACTTGCAGAATCCAGTCGTTGTTAAATTGAATCGTTCAACTAATTCAAGCATCCATCGAGGAGCATCTCGCATTGCCTTGAGCTCAAAAATGTAGCCAGCGAAAGGTCGGTTAAGTCCCACTTGTGAATCCATTGGTCGCCATCCTTTTGAATCTTCAATTCCCGGGATTGTCCAACTTCTTGTTGGCCGATAAGTGATTCTTCGGTCGAATGTGAGGCGCGCATAATCATCATTTGCTCCGAAGTAACTTTCGCGGATATATCTTATAAGCATTTTGGGTCTGGCTCCGACATTTCTAGCGACTCGTGAATATTCAAGAAAGTAATGATTGTCGACCGGGTTCTTGAGTAATTCGCATTGCTCGGGATTTAAAACAATTGGGAGTCCATCATTATCGCCCTTGTATTGTTCCATTGTCATTTTTGCTCTGCTCTTAATAATTACGCCTCCGACTTTTCTTTTTAGCTCCAAAAAAACGGGTGCACTTCCACCTTTGCCGTAAGTCCGAACCCTGAGCTTAAATCTGGCATAGGTCTTACGTTCTTTTGCCAAAGCCAAATCCATGGTTGGAGTGTCCAGCTGAAGTGTGGTGACTGCGTATTCTGGTATTTTACCTTTTCCATTAGGGTCCGCGATACAGAAAGGTTTTATGTATTCACGTATCTTGGGCACTAAATTTGGATGAATGATGTACTTTTGCTCAAAGCGCTCAATTATCTTGTCCTTAACGTCTTTTCTTGAAGGCCCCGCATCCACTTGCAAACGCGGTAATGGAGAAGAAACCAATTTGTTGGATTCTTCGGCAGTCGCCGATTGAGTTGGGGGGGTCATGAGGGTTTTCAGATCCTTATGCAATATGAGGATCCATTAAAAAGGAGGTGTCCATAAAATAGCTCTAGAATCACGAAATGCCATTAATAATGTGGCGGAAATGTTACCATTTATCCTTTTATTGACCTTTTTTTCACGAAAAAGTACCTGATCTCATATAATTTTATTCTCCCTTTTCATTGTTGAGAAAATCCAATCCTTACTGCTTTAGGAGTTGTAAGCTTTTTTACTACAGCTTTTTGCTGGTAAAAGGTGTGCTTGAATTGAATAAGTTAGTCAATTTTTAAAGGCTC
>MDSV01212788.1_pt1 | contig 10164 bp, 7 predicted proteins | sample 810851 | NCBI WGS metagenome assembly MDSV01 (sample SAMN05326640, study PRJNA326480) | marine metagenome | isolation source: seawater | place: Atlantic Ocean: North East | collected 2012
AAAAGGCCCTAGCCGGCCAGCTCAAGAAGCGCGGTCTCGAGTACATTGAGTTTCGGATGGTCTTTCCCACGAGCTACCCGACTGAGGCGCCCTTTGTCTACAACTACTTTCCCCGTCTCGTGGGCAGCTACATTTTCAGCGCGGGTGGGCTTTGCGCGCAGACGCTCTCGACCGAGTACGGCTGGAGCGTCGCAAGTCGCGCCTCGTACCTCATGCTCACGGTGCGCAGCCTGCTCGAGAATGCCGGCTGCCGCCTGCAGCGAGTCGAGTGCGGCCACTGCCGATCGAGCGCGGAGCTCGAGCAGCCCTTTGACGAGGCGGGTGCGCGCAAAGATTTTGCAATGATCTCCGGCCTGCACTCGCGCGGCTGGAGCGGTTCGGCCGGCAAGTCGTAGGCGCACGCAAAGAGACGCTAGTCTCTCGTCGAGGCCGGCAGGGACATTCGGAGTAGTAACCATGTGCGTAGTAGGTGTCGAGTACCAGTCGAGTTTTGAAAACAATACAGTCTCGAGTTTCAGTTCCGATACTCACACACGCGCGTGTACACATTCCCATGGTTGGGGTTCACATCAAACTCAGTGCCGCATGGTGAGCGGGGGCATGGGTGCGTACTGCCCACGACTCCGCGTGCCCATGGGTGCGCTCCGCTGCTCGCTTGGCAGCGGGAGGCGCGCAAAGCTCACCGCTGCCGCGGCCGCACGCGTCTGCATTGGTGGTCTCGCGGGCACCGCACCGGTAATCGCCCGCGGGTCCACGTGCGTCGTGGCCAGCTTGAAGAAGACGCCCTCGCTGGGCGCCGCTACACTGGAAACTGGACGCAGACGCGTTCGCCCCTCTGCCAATTGCTGCGCCAGGGTCTTCCTGGCGACGACCCCCGTAGACTGCACAACGCCCGAGTTGTTGCTTCCCGCTTGCTCCTTTTGCAGGCTCCAAAACTCGATGAGGATGGCACCCGTGAAGAGACCGGCGCCAGCGAGGGAGATGATCTGCGCGTTGCGTCGGTGATCGTCCTTGGACGGCACAGCGAACGCGTCGGCGTACTCGTCGCCCAAGAGCGCGAGGTAGCTAATCTGGCTGAGCCACACGGTGAAGACGCAGCCGCCAAAGAAGGCGAGCTTGTAGATTATTCCTTTTACATTGTTCATGACCCAGGAGGCGCGGTTGACTGAGAGCGCGAGTCCCACCCAAAAACTGATCAGCACCATGGCCACGCAGTCGCGTCCGAGCCGATCGTTGAGCACCGTAGTGTCGTAGGGCGACACTCGCGCCGCATCAAACCAGTTGTGACCCGTGTTGATGCAGTTGTAGACTTGTCCCCCTAGAATGGTGCCTGCGGCTACCAGGAAGACGGTGTTGATCGAGGTGGTGAAAATGGTCATGCCCTTGCGCTTGGCACGCACAGCCTTGTCGCGCGACTGTGCAAAAACCTTGGTAATGGTGTAGATGACCGGGACGAGCGCGACGACGACGATCACGATGCCAATCTGTGTCTCCGAGTACCGGTTGAAGCGGCGCTTGCCCCACGAGGTGACGTAGGCGCCGCCTGCCGAGTGGACATACTTGCTCCCCAGAATGTAGTCGTTGCACTTGGGCGTCGTGGGGTAGTAGGTTTGCGCCGAGGGGTCGACAAAGATTGTATAGTACCCGGCCACGAGCGCCGCCACCGCAGCAAGGATGGTAAACATGTCTTGAAAAATGGAGCGCTCGTCGGGCTGGACCACCGTCTTGCGCACGCCATTCTTTTGCTTGATGCCAAAGACGAGCGAGAGTGCGGCAACGGCGAGCGGCACGCCCGAGCGACCCATGAAGAAGCCGGTGACGCTGCCGATGAGCGCGCCCCACATGGCGAGCGACGCCAGGCGGTACGCCAGGTAGAGCTCCAGCCGCTCGACGGGGCGTTTGAAGGCGTCGGCCTCGTCCAGTGGTCCGAGAAAGTACGACTGGGCGGTGATGCCGCCCAAGAAGTGGAGCGAGGCATCGGGTCGGTTGTCGTGCTGGAAAAAGTGCAGCACGTCGGGCACGCCAAAGAGGCGCTCCTGGTCGTAGAGCCCATACTGCAGCGTGGCCGCGCACGAGCCGATGACGTGCTGCCGCACTTGTGTGGGTCCCGTAGCAGCGCCAGCGATTATAGTAGCAAACTTGGACGCCTCGGCGCCGCGATAGGACACAAAGGGCGGCGGCGCGGGCGGGGACGGGACATTGATCGCTTCGCTCGTGGAAAGCGTGATGCCCGAGACGCTGGGGGCCGAGCACGTATACTTGCCGGCAATGGGCTGGTCGCCAATGCGGTAGTAGTTGACGTCGAGCACATTGGCACCATAGGCGGCTTGAACGCTGGCGAAACTTGGAAGCTCGTAAACAGCAAAGTCGGACACGTCAGGGTAGAGGTCTTCACAAAAGGCCACTGCCGACACAGCAGCGGCATTCTTGAAGCACGCACCATCATTGACCGTCCTGTCGTAGTGATTGATGACTGAGAGCGCATAGAGTGCGTAGAGCATCTCGAGCGGTCCCGATACAAACGTGTCGGTGCCCGAATCGTGCCAGTTTCCGTTGTCACCGACTGCATCGTTTTCATCAATACCGGCTAGGCGCGCCGAGTTGTGAGCCGATCCCGCACGCTGGAGCACGAGGGTGATGTAGTCGGCGTTGCTGCACCGTGATTCTTGCCCAGGGCCTGGGTCGAGCGCGGTGTAGCCAAACGGGTCGTTGTCGCCGAGGCAGCTGCCACCGTTGAATGCGGCGTCGCTCTTGGATTTCTGGTAGGCACGAAACGCGGGCGCGGCCGCCAGGTAGGCGCGTGCGATGCGCGTCAGCGGGTCACCAAAGGCCGTCTCCAGCCGCTTGGAGTAGGTGCGGTTGGACGCGGTGTTGCACAGGTCGTTGAGCATCGCGGCCTCGATTGTGTCCAAGCCAGTCGCGTCCACATCGTCGGCCGGTTCGAGGTCGCGTCGGGCCATGATGGTGGCGAGTCCGTGCAGCAGCCGCGCCTTGTTGCTCGTTGCGGTCTCGTCGTTTTGGTTGCCATCGTTGCCCGTGGTGGTCCAATACGGATCCGAGGCGCACATGGACCCCTGCACGCGCAGATTCCACTTCTTGTAGTCGGGTTCGATGAGCTGCGGCAGGCCGAGCTGGTTTTCGTAGATGCCTTGCAGTCGCAGCAGGTGCAGCATGTCCGGCGCCGGATAGCCGCACGGGTGCACGGAGGGTGTGGTTACCGTGTCCATGAGCTTGAAGGCCACATTGGCCTTTAGGTCGTCGCGTGCCTCCTCCACGCACACAAATCCAATGATGAGCACGGCGAGGCAAGTGACAATCTGGATGCCGTTGAAGAGGATGTACCAATAATTGGGCATACGAAAGATGGCCCACGTCCGTAGCTCTTCCAATGCATCGGCCGAGAGTTGGCTCACGTAACTACGCGCGGTTTCGCCGCCCTGGTCCAGCGCGTTTGCCGTCTTTTCTGAGAGAATAGACGTTTGCTCACCAGTCGTGGACCCGGCTGCGACGGCAGACCGCTTTCGCCGCGTTGCATTCCGAACCTCGGACCATAGCTCGGAGAGGTCCGTCGCCTCGTACATTGCACCCACACCACACACACGCTCGCGCTCCTACATACTCTGTGGCGTTTCCCAGGGGTTATCGATGCGCATTGGCTGACTCGGCACGCGCGGTCGACCCAGAGAAGGCGCAACGCGCGCCGGCAATGGCACTTGCGCGCAATTGATAAACAACCGGCGCCACCGTAAGGAGTGTGTACGCGAGCGACAACGTAGAGTGAAGCACGGAGAGCGTGGAGAAGGGGAGCGCGCGGTGCCACCATGTACCGCTTCCTGGTCATCCTCGGCGCGGCCGGCTCGGCCGTGCTCATGGGCTTTTGCATCTACTTTCAGATCATGGCGCTGTCCAAGTGGCGCGCAGATGACCTCTTCACCGCGACGAGAGTCACCAATTTTGTCACGGAAAAGGGCACGTGCGTGGAAGTGATCACCGCGGACCAGATCAGCGCCGGAGTCAACGACAACGATTGCAGCGGCAGTGGCGTGGACCCGGACATCACTGGCAGTCTCCGCAACCTGCGCAACACGCTGGCCGTCTCGGTGCACGGACTCTACTACGCCTACACTGCCGCCGGCGCCAACGGTGCCGATGTCAACTGGCAGCTCATGGAGGTGACCAAATCGGTCCTTTCATCGACGCTCAATCCCGATGCCATTGGTGCGGGTGTCAACTTTACCTCTGCCAAGGGTGCCCTCGAGCAAGTGGCCGGTGCGGGCGTTCCCACGACTTGTGACGCCATCTACTCGCTCGAGTGGTCCGACCTCGGCGCCGACTCCACGGCGTATGCCCATTACCAGACGCTCCTCGCGGGCAAAAAGGACAAGGACGATTCCGACGATACGCGCGCCGACTGGCCGCTGGCGGACATTGCCGTCGACTGCGACGGTGCCGATCAGACCTCCGCGAAAGATCAAGTGGACATTGACGGCCTGACCGCGTTACAAAAGAAGAAGCTGTACGCGCACTGCCTCGTGCAGTTTTTGTTTGCGGCCTCGGGCACCGACCCGTGGGCGGGCACCTTTGGCATCCCACTCGTGGGCGTCGAGCCCGGACCCACCAGCTTTGCGTGGTACCCCATGGCCGATGGTTTCAACCGCACACACGAGGTCGATTACAACACCAAGGTGCGCATGTACTTGGGCATGCGCTACGGCTACTCGGTGTGGGCATACATTCCCATGCTCATCGCGAGCTGCTATCTGTGCGCCGATGCGGTTGTCTTCTTCCTGGCCGAGGCCACCCTGCCCGACGTGCTCGCAGAGGTGCATACCATCTCGAAGAGTCGCTTGAGCATGGTGCGCGACTCGCTCGTCATGGCTGCGACCAGCAAGACCTCGCGTCACATGCGCTTTGCCATTGCACTCGCCGCGGTGGTCGTCTCCTTTTTGTTCTGGCTCTTCTTCCTCGGTCTCCCGTGGGGGTTTGTCTATACCACGATGGGTCGTCCCGATTGCGAGGCGGGCGCGCCGGACCATTTCAACACTTGGGGTTACCTTGGCACCACGGGTGGGTGGAAGGCCGACTGGGATGCCACGTGGTACGAGCTGGCCATCTTGGCAAGCCAGCTCTTTGTGCTGATCCTCGAAGGCATCGTAACCAATCCGCTCTGTTCCTTGTGCAACAATCTCGGAGGCCTTGGCGAAAAGAGCGAGGGCCGTGCCATCGATTCGGGCATGGTCGAACAGGCCAAGCTTGTTACAAATGCCACCAAGGTTCGTCGACTGTACCGCTTCTTCATCTACCCACTGGCCCTTGGCGGAATCGTCATGATCCTTGGCCAGGCCATCAGCGGGGCCAGGTTTGGCATGGCCTGGGCCGAGGGCATTGTGGGCCAGAAGATGCACACCGACGCGACCACTGGCGTCACGGAACCCGCCTTCAACCCCGTGCTGCTCTCTGAGATGGTCTATGACCAGACGGTGGCCACCCTGGCCATCACGATCGTCGTGGGGTTGGTCCTCGGCGCGGCGTTGCAGCGCCACCTCATCAACGGCGTCGGTTGCTTCAGCGCCACGCTCTTCTTTGCCTGGCTCGTTCTCGTGATCGTGTTTGCGCTTCCGCTGCTCATCTACGCCAACGTGCGCTCCGTCTTCAACCAGGACAAGGCCAATGAAGACTGCGCGGCCTTCCCCAGCAGCGGCTACGACTTTTCCAAGGGCGCGTGTGAGGCGCGTTGGTGGACCTTTATCACCGGCGGCGTCATCCTCTTTGCGACGCTCTTGGTCATGACCGCCTTTGGTCTCGCGGAAGCCTCCAACAGCATCCTCAAGGTGCGCAACAAGGCCCTCGTCAAGCTCCGGCAGCTGCGAGGCTTCCACCCCGCCTTTCGCGAGGGCCCCGAGAGCCGCGTCAGCTCGGTTCTCGGAGGAGCCAGCACAATCGAAAACCAGCGGCTTCTCGGCGGATTCCAGAGCCCAGACGAGAACTTTTTCAACTTCAAGACCTCGATCGACATCAAGTCGACTGATCACATGCTCTACGCACCGCGTATGCAGCTGGCGCCCGCGATTGCGCGGTCGTGAGCCCCAAACTGGCGTGCGCTTGCGTGATGCGAGCCAAACAACCCCGGGGAATGGTCGGGGAAGAACACGGGACAGGATGCGTGTATGATGCACGACGGGGGCGGTGATTGGGTGTGTGGGTGTGGGTGTGTGGATGGTTTGTATGCGCGCGTGTGTTGTCGGGTGCGAGGGGAACGGTTTTTAATACTCCTTCCGTGGCTTGCGTCTTGTGCCACTCCTTGCCCATGAAGAGAGACACAAACATACGCACAAGTGCCGCTCATGTCCCTTCGCGCCCTGGAAGGCGAATGGCACGTCGCAAACATGGATGGAACACGAGTCGGAACGGCAACGGTGATTCTCGACGCCGGTTCCAGCACACAGCCAGGACGCGTGCGTTTCAAAGACTTGCGCACGATGCTCCACACAAAGTTTCGACTCGTACCCGATCCCGACCCGGTGATGCACTGCGGCTTTCCGGACGATGTGCCACCGGAACCGGTTGGGCGCCCACCCGTCATGGTCAATGCGGACTATGAACAGTACGGCACCTTTTGGCGCAGCGAGGAGTCTTCAGGGGAGGGCAAGATTGTGTGGATCAAGACGGTGGCGCACGTCCTGGACCCCAACATGGGCTGGATGCAAATGTGGGATGCGCACGATGAGGAGATGGGCCCAAAGGGTGCGCTGGTGTGGACGCGTCCTCGCAAACCAGGAAGGCCCCCCGCCAAGAAGGCGATTGCGCAACCCGCAAAGCAACCCCCAAAGGCGAGAACCAAGGCGGGGCTCGCGCGACAGCAAAAGAAGCGGCGGCGCTAGGCGCGCTAAATGTGTCGTCGGTCCGTCGGGACGCGGGAGGGTGCGTACTGGGTGTCGGGAAGGGGAGCGGACATGTTTCGAGAATTCTTTTGTGGTCGCAGCTGCCTCACGCGCTGCGTGGCTTGGATTGGATTGGTGTGTGTGGTCGGGTATTCGGTCTTCTTGGCATGGGTCAAACGCGAAATTAATACATGGTACTCCACCTTTTACGACCTCATGGCCAGTGCTGGTACGGCTGCGCTCCTCGAGGAGGACGGGGTCAACACGACGGACACCTTTGCGCTTGGAGAGACGGGCAGCGGCCTCTTTGCGCCGCTTGCGCCCCCTTCGAGTCCGAGCCCGCTCACGCTCGCAGACTATCGTGTACGCGTCGCCGAGGAGCTGATGCGCTTCTTGTGGATCGTGGCGCCTTTGGTGCTCGCCAGTCCCGCCGCCAAGTGGCTGCGCTCCGCGTGGGCTTTTTCCTGGCGCATGTCCATGATGCGTGGGTACCTGCGCGCATGGGATGCGCTGCAGGAGCCCATCGAGGGCGCGAGTCAGCGCGCCCACGAGGACACACAGCGCTTTGCGAGCGCACTCACAGGATGCCTCGCAACGGTGCTCGACGCCATTTTTACGCTGATCGTGTTTACGCCCATCCTGCTCGATTTGAGCGAGCGCGTCGCGCCTCCTCTTCCGATGGGCGCCTTTCGCGGCGCGTGGCTCTTTTTGCTCGCCACGGGAGCGGCCATTGGTGGGCTGGGCGGCGCCATCGTGTTTGGCAAGCACCTCGTGGGCCTCGAGGTGCAAAACCAACTGGTGGAGGCGCTGCTGCGCAAGGACCTCGTGCTGCTCGAGACGACGCCCGCCGTCATCGTCGGACAGACGCCTGAGCAACAAGAGTATGCGCCGTGGCGCTTCTTCGAGGAGACGCTGCGACGCCTGTATAAAAACTACCACGCGCTCTTCCGACACTTTTCGCTGCTCAACACGTGGCTGAGCTTTTACGACCAGGTCATGGTGCTCTTGCCCTACTTTCTCGTGGCGCCGCTGCTCTTTGCGGCCGACCCAGAGCGCCGGATCACGCTGGGTACGCTCATCCAGACGAGCAACTCGTTTGAAAAGGTGTTTGCGAGCCTGAGCGTGGTGGCCGAGTCTTGGGGGGCCGTCAACGAGTTTCGCGCCGTCATGGTGCGGCTGCGCGAGTTTGAGGGCCAGCTCTATCGCGAGAATGCGTCGTCTTCCAGCCCACGCCGAGGCGGCGGAGGTGGTGGCGGTGGCGACGGTGGTGACAGCAGCAGCAGCGTGCGCGCGGTTGCGAATCGCTTGCGGCCGACGACGCGCGCGCTGATGTCGGTACACAGTGTCGAATGCGCGCGCGACGACAACGGTGTGCCAACGGCCCCATTAGACGGCAGCGGCGAGACGGAGCTTGTGGTCGTGAATGGCGAGCCGCCCTGGCGTGGCGACGACGACGAGTCAGTCGTCAGTGAAAACTCGCTCGCAGAGATTCACCCCTTTCAGCAGAGTGTGGGAATGCGCGTGTAGAAGAAAGATGAGGACGCGCCACGCGCATACACAGGGAGACGCAATGGGCACGCGTGTGTATGAGGGTGGCCGTGTGTGTGTGTGAGCGTGCGTGTGAGTCTCGAGTAAAAAAGCATTGGGACCATGACCTCGCATTCCACCGATGCGCGTGCCTCGGCGCGCACGGGATAACCCGCGCAAATGCGCGCAAGAAGCATTAGGGAGCTCCCGCTAGCTTTCGTCCACTCGTTCGCTTCGTGCGTTCGTAACACCCACCAGCCTACCAAGCGAGGAGCGCATCCTCCGACCCGCAACCATGACCGACCAGTTTAATACTCACCCCCAGCCGCGCACCTTTGCGCCGTCGAAGGAAGATGTGTTGCAGAATTTGCAGTACTTCTTCGTGAGAACATGCCACTCAAATCCCATCTTCGAAAACACAATGTGTGCCCTACTGATCTTTTTCTCATTTTGCATTCCAGGGAGCGCCTGTGTCGCCCGAGAAGCTCAAGGTGTGCGCCCCACGCACCCGTGCGCCCACGCGCACCGAATGCTCACCCACTCCTTGCGCGTGCACAGGACTACAGCGAGCACCACGCTGTTACGCACCATTTTCCCGATGCCTACGTCGGCCAGAACACGAAGATCAGGGACACCCTCAACAACCTGATCCTCAACTCACCGCAGACGTGGCAGACGAGCGTCGGCCTGCCCTACTTCCAGATCACCGGGACTGTGGTGGAGTGGGACGAGGTTCGCTTCGACGTGCGGCTGATGCAGCGTGTCCCGTATGAGGGAACGTCGCGCATGCAGACGTCCCTGCGCCGCCGTCAGCGCGATCGCGTCGTGCGCCGCGGTCTCGCCATGATGATCGAGTCGGACTTCTACGCCACCGACGCCGGCCGCCAGCACTTTGCCGATCAGCTCAAGTCCATCCGCTACGTGCGCGCTCTGCATTCGATCCTCAAATCGAAGATGTCGTGCTCACATGCAATCCCCTGTGCCATGTGCAGTGCGTCCAGGAGACCTGCAACTTCGACGTCCTCTACGCCTACCTCACCTGCGGCAACTACGACTTCAACTACGATCGTTCCAAGAACCTGTGCGTTCTTGCACACCAAACCAGACACTCCCAATCTTCCATGCCCACTCGGTGTGCTCACACGCCATGCCCGTTCTTGCTCAGGCGCCCGAAGCGCAACATCCGCACCGCGATGAACTTCGAGGTGATGATGTACGCGATTGCGCAGAAGGAGCAGCTCGGCTTCGACAAGGCGGTCGAGGAGTGCAAGTATCGGATGTCGCGCTACGGCGTTTCGTGCGCTCTTTAGAATCGAACACACCGAACCACTCTACCAGTTGACCGCACACTTACCCGTCACCCTCTCCGTTCACAGGCCCAACATGCTCGTCATGCCGCCGCAGGAAAATCGCGCAACTCAAACCCTCTACTACGGAAGCTCCTCCCCCCAAACGCGCATTCGCCTGACTGTGCCGTTTGCTTGCTCGTAGATGCTTCTGTACATGGCGCTCGCCCCCGAGGCCAAGTTGAGTGCGCCGTCCGCCTCCTCAAACACCGTGCTCAGATTCACCATTGTCTTTTCCCACTCACCTTGCGATTGTGCACCGCTGCGCAGCCTACGAGAAGGGCGGCCCCGCCGCCGAGGCCCGCTTCGAGGCGGGTGTTGCCGGGTTTGAGGCGCGCGCCTTCCGCGGGTGCGGCATCATGACGTCGGAGCCGTTCGAGGTCTCGGACGACCAGGACTCGGTCCAGATG
>MDSV01109800.1_pt1 | contig 10163 bp, 8 predicted proteins | sample 810851 | NCBI WGS metagenome assembly MDSV01 (sample SAMN05326640, study PRJNA326480) | marine metagenome | isolation source: seawater | place: Atlantic Ocean: North East | collected 2012
CTAGAGGATGTTAAAATTGGAGTTTGAAATTCTAAAAATCCTAATTTCGACATTTCGGATCGAATAAAAGCAATAACTTTAGATCTCAATATAATATTTTCATGAATTTTTCTTCTTCTTAAATCTAAAAATCTATACTTCAATCTAATATCTTCTGCGTATTCTTGTTCACTAAAAATAGGCATTGGTAACTCTTTGCAATGACCTAAGATTTCAAAATTTTCAATTTTAATTTCGATTTCTCCTGTTTTTAAATCTCTATTAACAGTTTCCTTATTTCTTTCTATAACAGTGCCGTCAATTCTAATGACAGTTTCTAATTGCAATTTTTCTAGATCTCTAAAATGTTTACTATTATTATCTATAACACACTGTGTTAAACCATAATTATCTCTTAAATCTATAAATAGTAGATTTCCATGATCACGTTTTTTATTAATCCAACCAGATAAAATAATTTTTTCATTTTTATTTTTTATATTTAACTCGTTGCAGCTATGTGTTCTATATTTATTCAATGTGATTCTCTTTTAAAAATTTATACCATGTTTAGCACATCTTTAATTAATTTTAAGTTAAATGGGCTTCCTTTTTTTAAAGAGTATTTGTCTAAAACTGAAATAAATTGGGATATTTTTTTATAGGACCTATCAATTCTTTTTATAATATAGTCTATATGCTTTTTTTCTACTTTGATTTGCTTATCAGAAAAATTTTTTGCTAATATTACACTAATTAATTCATCGCTTGGAAGCTTTATACCTATCATAATTGCACTATTAACTCTTGACTTTAAATCAGGTAATTTAAAATCATACTCGGTAATAGCTTTTTTTGAAGTTATTAACAAATATTTATTATCCTGTAATGCAACATTCCATAATGAAAATAATAATTTTTCAGAAATTTTTTCATTTAAATTTTCGATAATTAATGCCTCCTTCGTTTTAAATTTGAAAAAAATATCATCGTTTAATTTGTTTGACTCTACTTCAATCGCGGTAGTTTTATTTTTTAAAATAGATGATAGATGAGACTTTCCTGAGCCTTCCTGTCCAAAAATATTAACTGTACGTTTTATCCATCTAGGCCAACTGTTTATGAAATTATATGCTTCACTATTACTTGGTGAAACATAAAAATCTTCTTTTAAATAAACTTTATTTGAGGGAAATTTTAATATTAATTGATCAGTCATTTTTATAAATTTCCCAATAATTATTATTATTTACAAGTTTATAACCTAATTCTAATAATTCTGTTTTTAATTTTTTTGGACTACCATAATAATTTATCTTAAAAATTGCATAATTAGTATTAAATTGATTTAGATTATGATTATTAATAGTTCCTATTTTATAAAATATATTTTTTAATTCATACAAATTTTCAAGGTTTAAATATTCAAATTTAACTTCTAGTGACAGAGGTATTGATAAATTAATTATATTTTGTCTTTTCCAAGTATCGGTAATTAACATTTTTAAATCTTTTAATATTTTTTCTAATTTTAATTCATTATCTATATTGTCAATTTTATATGTGATATTTTTACTATTCATAATATTATTAAACTTAGTTTTAAGATGAACTTTTAATTCTGGTGAATCATAATAAATTAAAGCAAAAACATAATTATTTAAATTATATTTATTAACTAAACTTTTAATATTTATTTCATCAAACTTGTAATTCGAATCTCTTAATTTAGGAATATCATCTAAATCTTCTATGGGTAATATAGATTCTATTACTTCATTTTTAATTTCTATTTCATTCCAATTTAGGTAAAAAAAATTATTATCGAAACTTTGTAGTTCATCATTAATATATAGCGCTGGAAAAAATATTGTTTTTATTTTTTTTGGTTGAGAAAATGAAATATTTTTATTACTTAAAAATTTTTTTAATTTTGTTTCATTATAATTTATTTTAAAATTGGCTTTGTAATAATTGTTTTTATAATTTTCTTTTAAAATTTGAAAATTTTTAATCAAATATTTAATTTCATCAATACTAATACTTCCAACTTTATTTAAGTCTTTAGAAAGAAGGACTTTTGACATAAGTATTTTAAAAGATTCCTCAAAAGCTTTATCAATATATTTTTCTCTTGAAAAATTTAAATCAATTGGTCCTTCGACTTCAACATCACTAATTATAAAAATATTTTCTTCGCTAAAACTTTTAAGCGGCAGCACAACTAAAAATATAGTTGCTGTTAAAATAATAAAAATATATTGTCTTATTTGCTCTATAAAATTTTTAAACATAAAATTTAACATGAAAAAAACATATAATACTTACATAAAAAGCGGTGTTAATATGGCAGCCGCTGATAAATTAGTAAAATACATATCTAAAGTATCAAGAAAAACTTACAAAAAGAATACTGAATCAAAATCTTTTAAAAATATAGGTAGTTTTGGGTCAATATTTGACATATCGAAATTAAAATTAAAAAATCCTGTAATCGTTTCCTCCACAGATGGTGTTGGCACAAAAATTGAAATAATAAATAAAATCAAAAAATATAATACTATTGGAATAGACCTAGTTGCTATGTGTGTTAATGATTTAATAGTACAAGGTGCAAAACCAATATTTTTTCTTGATTATATTGCAATTAATAAAATAAATATAAAAAAGCTTAAAAAAGTTTTAGATGGAATTATTTTGGGTTGTAGATTAGCAGATTGTTCTTTGGTGGGGGGTGAAACAGCTGAAATGCCAGGAACTTACGGAAAAAATAAATTTGATCTAGCTGGTTTTTCTGTTGGAGTGGTAGAAAAAAAAAATTTGCTTACTAAAAATAAAATTAAAAAACATGATATAATTTTAGCAGTTCCTTCCTCAGGACTTCACTCAAATGGTTTTTCATTAGTTAGAAATATTATAAAAAGAAAAACTTTGTCTAAGGAAATTAAAAAAGAACTAATTAAGCCAACTAAAATATACGTTAAAGAAGTTAATTTACTTAACAAAAAAAAATTAATTAATGGATGCGCAAATATAACTGGTGGGGGTTTATTAGGTAATCTTGAAAGAGTAGTACCTGACAAATTATGTTTAAACATTGATTTATCTAAAATTAAAACAAAATTCATCTTTAAATGGTTGAAGAATCATAACGTTAGTGACTCAGAAATGCTTAAAACTTTTAATTGTGGTGTAGGTTTCTGCCTTATTACAAGTCGTAAAAATATTAAAAAAGTTCAGAATATATTTTCGAACACCTTTAAACCTTATGAGATAGGCTTTGTTTCGAAAGGAAAAAACAAAATAAAAAAAATTGGAAAAATTCAATGGTAAGAAAAGTAAAAACCTGTGTATTTATTTCTGGTAATGGTTCAAATCTTTTATCATTAATAAATAATTCAAGAGAATATAACTTTCCCATAAAAATTGAATTAATTATTTCAAATAATGCTAATGCTAAAGGTTTAAGAATTGCTAAAAAATTTGGGATCCCTTTTAGATATTTTAAATACGATAAAAAAGAAGTTTTTGAGAGAAAAAGTTTAATTGAAATTAGGCAGAAAAAAATTAAGTTCTTGTGCTTGGCTGGTTTTATGAAAGTTCTATCTAATAATTTTATTAAAAGTTTTGGTTATAAAATTATTAATATTCATCCATCTCTATTACCAAAATTTAAGGGTCTTAATACATATAAAAGAGTTTTAAAAAGTAATGAAAAATTTTCAGGTTGTACAGTTCATTTTGTAAATCATAAATTAGATTCAGGAAAAATTATTTCTCAAAAAAAAGTTAATATTAGAAATAATGAAACAGAGTCAACTTTAAGGAAGAAAATTTTAAAACAAGAACATAAGCTTTACTCACGTTCTATTATTTCGATTTTTAAATAAATTTTTATTTAAAAAAAAAATCCATTTCAGTTTTAGCGTTTTCGATACTATCAGATCCGTGAACTGAATTTTTGTCTATTGAAAGTCCATACATTTTTCTTAATGTTCCTTCTTCTGCTTTATTAGGGTCAGTTGCTCCCATTAATTCTCTATTTTTTAGCACTGCATTCTCTCCCTCCATAATCATTACTACTATTGGACCTGAGGACAAATAATTACATAAATCATTATAAAATGGTTTTGTTTGATGCACTTTATAAAACTCTGATGCTTCTTCTTTAGAAATTTTCACTTTTTTACTTTCAACTATTTTAAGTCCATTTTTTGTAAAAAAATCTTTAATTTTATTTTCTAAATTTCTTTCTACTGCATCAGGTTTTATTATTGAAAAAGTTTTTTCCATTTTTATATTATTCGTAATATTCTTTTACTAAATTATTTAGCAATCTAACACCAAAACCTGTTGCTCCACCAGGATTCAAGTTAGCTGCTTTTTTTGAAAATGCCATCCCAGCTATATCTAAATGAGCCCATGGAGTTTTATTTAAAATAAACCTCTGCAAAAACTGTGCTGCTGTAATTGACCCAGCACCGCCAGCGTAATTTATATTTTGTACATCAGCAATAGAAGAATTCATCAATTTATCATAATTTTTATGTAAGGGCAGTCGCCAAACTTTCTCATTTACATTTTCACTTGCTTTAAAAATATTTTTTGAAAGTTCATCGTTATTAGAAAATAAACCAGCATACTCTTCTCCTAAAGCCATTATAATAGCACCAGTTAATGTAGCTAAATCAATAATAAATTTTGGTTTAAACTTTTCTTCAGTATAAGTCAAAGCGTCAGCTAACACTAATCTACCCTCGGCATCTGTATTTAAAACTTCAATTGTTTTTCCAGAGTATGATTTTACTATATCTCCTGGTCTTTGTGCGTTTCCATCTGGCATATTTTCAACTAAACCAACTACTCCAACAGCATTAATTTTGGCTTTTCTTAACGCAAAACTTTTCATTAAACCAACAACAACTGCTGAACCTCCCATATCATATTTCATCTCTTCCATAAATCTTGCAGGCTTTAATGAAATTCCACCTGTGTCAAAACAAACTCCTTTTCCAACAAATGCTAGAGGTTTTTCAGAATTTTTCTTTGCTCCATTCCATTTTATGATTGCTAAAAAAGTTTCATTTTCACTTCCTTGACCTACTCCTAACAATGAATTCATTCCTAATTTTTTTAACTTAGCTTCGTTTAAAATCTCAACTTTTAATCCTAGTTTTGACAGTTTTTTAATTTCCTCTGTATATTTTTTAGGATTTAAAACATTAGGAGGTTCTGAAACTAAATCTCTACTTAAAAATACTCCTTCTTTTATAGAGTCATAGTACTTATATTCATTATTTATTTTTTTATTATAAATACTTATTATATTAAGGTTTATTTTTTTGTTTAATTTATCTTTGTCTAATGTTTTATATTTATTAAAAGTATAACTTTTTAAGTTAAAACCTAAAATAAATTCAGCAAAAAATTTAATTGAATTTATTTTGTCTAGTTTTAAGCTATCTGACAAAACATCAATTTTTCTAATATTCTTTATATTTCTAATATGTGAAAAAAATATACCACCAACCTCTTCTGGATAATATTTTGGATATTTTTTCTTTATTTTAATAACAAAACATTTTTGTTTCTCAGTAATATCAAATGAAACAATTTCATCATGTTTTTTTTCTATCTTTAAACGCTTAATAAAAAAATCTATTTTTTTTTTAATTTCTGGTGATAAAGCTCTCTTAGAATCACTATAGGCATATGTGTCAGAAACAAATATAGCAAACGCCTCACTATTGGGGCTTAAATTACTCTCAAAACTCAACATTTATTACTCCTTTTTAACGTTAAAATTGAATTCTATTCGAAGTTGTTTTATTAACTGTATATAACAATTATAAGCAATGAAAAACAAAATTTATAAATATTTTTTTCATGAATTTATACGCTATTTTACAATAGTACTCTTTGCTATATCAACAATTTTATGGACTGTACAGGCGGTAAACTTCCTAGATCTTGTAACAAATGATGGGCATGCTTTTGCAATTTACTTCTATTACTCTCTTTTAACTGTCCCAAAAATATTAACTAAATTAATACCTTTTACATTTTTGGTAGCATTAATGATGACCATCCTAAAATTTGAAAAAGACAATGAATTAATTGTTTTATGGACATCAGGTCTAAATAAAATTCATTTAGTAAACCATATTTTTAAAATATCAATATTAATTATGTTTTTTCAACTTACTATGTCAAGTTTGATAAACCCTCAAACATTAAATTATTCGAGAAATTTAATAAAAGACTCAAAACTACAATTTGTTCCATCGCTATTAAAAGAAAAACAATTTAACGATACTGTTGAATTTCTAACAATCTTTGTTGATAAAAAAAATGAGGATGGAACTTATAGTGGTATTTTTATTAGAGATGAAGGGAAAGTTTTAACAGATATATCCACAGGATCTTCTACAATTTTTGCAAAATCTGGATATGTAACACCAGATGAAAGTAATTTAATTTTAATGGATGGAAATATTCAAAAACTTGAAACAGATAAAAGTATAAGTGTTATAAAATTTGAAAAAACTTCAATTAATCTTTCTGGATTAGATACGAAAACTATTTCAGAACCAAAAATTCAAGAAACTTCAACGATTAAGCTTCTTAGATGCATTAAAACCAAATGTATTGATGATAATAAAAACTTTAGTAATTATAAAATTGAAATAAATAAAAGATTTGGTATGCCAATCTTTATACCATTATTAGCTCTAATAGTTTGTTTTTTACTTTCTCTTAATAGGAATAATAAAAATTTTGATTTTAATAAGTATCTTTACTTTGCAATTGGATTGATAATTATTGTTTTTTCAGAAATTGCAGTAAGATATTCTGGAGCTTCTTGGCAAAATGCTACGATTTATTATTTTTTTCCAATTTTACTGCTACCTTTAATTTATTTTATTTTAATTAAAAAATTTAAATATGAAAATTTGGTTTAAATTATGATTAGAAATTTTATTTTATCTCGTTATATTGCGTTAGAATTTGGTAAGACAATTGTTATAATGAGTCTGGGTTTCTTATCTTTAGGTTTTATAATAACTTTATTTGAAGAGATTAATTTATTTAAAGATTTTGATGTTAGTTTCAATATACCAATCTTGCTTTCTTTACTATTTGTACCAAGCATGTTTTATGAAATGTTTCCATTTGTAATATTACTTTCTGGTATTTGGTATTTTAGAAAAATTAAAAAAAATGATGAAATTATAGCTTTAAAAGTTTCTGGTTTGTCAAATTTATCAGTAATTATTATTCCAAGTATTTTATCGTTAGTAATTGGTATTTTTTTTATAACAGCAATCAATCCTATTACATCTCTGTTAGTTAAAAAATATGAGTCTATAAAAGGTATTTACGAAAAAGATGAAAATTATTTAGCTTCTGTGACAGTTAATGGAATATGGATAAAAGAAAAAAGGTTTGAAAAAAATTATATAGTTAAATCATCTAAGTTAAGTGGACAAAATTTATTAGATTTAACTATCTATGAATTTGATGAAAACAATAATTTTATTCAACGTGTGGACGCCGAGTCTGCTGATATAACTTCACTTGAATGGAAATTAAAAAAAGCCCAAGTAATTAATGCTGACGGAAAATTAATTTTAGACAATATTGATTATCTTAATTACAAAAGTATGTATGACATAAAAAAGATTAAAAGCTTTTATTCAAATTTAAATACAATTTCTTTTTGGAATTTAAAAAATGAAATCAACTTATTGAAAGAAAGAGGTTATTCCACGAGTGAAATGAGATCAAAATTACAAAGAACTCTCGCATTTCCATTTTTTCTATTAAGTATGGTCATGTTAAGTGGAGTGTTTACATTAGGCATGAATTTTAAGGATAATAACTGGACATATACATTTATAGCTATAATCACTAGTGTTTTAGTCTTTTATTTCAACGATTTTTCTGCAGCTTTAGGCAAAACAAATAGGCTGCCTGTAGAGGTTTCTGTTTGGATGCCAATAATCATTATTTTTATTTTTGGATCAGTGGGAGTAATTCATGCAAATCAAAAATAAAACAAAATTTATATCAATTTTGATATTTATAACATTTTTGTCTAATTTTAATTTATTTGCTGATGAATTTAATATAACTGCTAAGGAGGTTTTTTTTGATAAAAAAAATAATGAAGTAATAGCAGAAGGAGAAGTAGAAGTTGTTGATGATACAGGTAAATTAATAAAAGCTAACAAAGCTATATATAAAAAAACAGAAGAATTATTAATAGTTGAAGGTGAGGTTAATATTCTGGACTCAGATGGTAATATTTTAAAAACTAATAAAGCGGTATATGAAAAGAAAAAAAATATTATTACCACGTACAAAAATTCAAAATTAATATTAAGTAATAATTATAACCTTACATCAAATAAACTTATTTATAATACGTCACAAAAAAAAATTAGTTCAGATGTGAACTCTATTTTAACAGATATTGATAATAATATTATTTCAGTAAGTATGTTTGAATATCAAATTCATAAAAACTTATTCTCATCAATCGGAAAAATTAAATTTATTGATGCAAAAAAAAATAAATATTTTTTTAATGAGCTTTTTGTTGATACTGAAAAAAAAGAAATAGTTGGATCAGATGTTAGTGTTATTTTAGATAAAAATAGTTTTGGAGTTTCGCAAGAAAATGATCCTAGATTTGTTGCTAATGATATTTATGTTTCTAAGAAAAAATCTTTCTTATCTAAAGGCGTGTTTACTGTTTGTCAAAAAAAAGACGGCAAGTGTCCTCCGTGGTCTCTACAAGCAAAAAAAATTACTCATGATCAAGCAAAGAAAACTATTTATTATGATCATGCTATATTAAAAGTTTATGATATTCCAATATTTTACTTTCCTAAGTTTTTTCATCCCGACCCTACTGTAAAAAGAACATCTGGATTTTTAGCTCCATTTTTTACTAATACATCAAATTTAGGTACTGGTTTTGGTTTACCATATTTTTGGGCAATTAGTCATGACAAAGATTTAACTTTCTCTCCAAAAATTTATTCAAATGAAAATCCAATTTTTTTAAATGAGTATAGACAAGCTTTTAAAAATGGTTCTCTTAGTCTGGACGCAAGTTATAGTAAAGGATATCAAGAAATAACATCTTCAAAAACAGAGGGTTCTAGATCTCATTTTTTTGGAAACCTAAATTTAAATCTAGCTTCCAATGAAAATTATGAAAGTAACATAGATTTTAAAATCCAAAGAACATCAAATGACACATATTTTAGAGTTCATGATATAAATACCTCTTTAGTTGATGCTGAAAATACTGACCTTAAAAATGAAATTAATTATAATTTTTCAAAAGAAAATTTTAGTTTAAAATTATCTGGTGCGGTGTATGAAAACTTGAGAGCAAAAAATAATTCTAGATATGAGTATTTGTTACCAAAAGTAAGTATTGATAAGTCTTTATTTACTGAAAACTATGGATTAATTAGTTTTAATACAGAAGCTTTACACAGAAATTATAATGTTGATCAACATTTAACTTCTCTAAATAATAAAATAACTTGGAATCCTTCTGATAAATATACTGCAAAAGGATTCGTTAATAATATTGAAGGAATTTTGATGAATACTAATTATGAAGCTACAAATATATCTGATCGAAAATCTGAGGGTGTTGTAAATGAGTTAAGTGGAGTTATTAAATATAAAAGTTCTTTACCGTTAAAAAAAGAAAAAAAAGACTCTTCAAATATCTTTTCTCCAACATTTATGATTAGATATGCCCCTGGTCATATGAGAAATTTAAGTGGAGATAATGTAATTCTTAAATATTCAAATCTTTATGCAACAAATAAAACTTCTGTAATAGAAGATGGATTAAGCGCTATTTTAGGTTTTGATTTTAGCGTTACAAAAAAAGACGAGAATAATATAGATAATGAAAAACTTTCTTTATCTATAGGCCAGGTGTTTACACCTCAAAAAAACAAAAATATGCCTTACAAAAGCTCACTAGACCAAAAAATGTCAGATATTGTAGGAGAAGTTAAATATAATTTTTCAGAATTAAGTACTTTAAATTATAAATTTTCTGTAGACCATAATTTAAATGATTTAAATTATAATGAAATATCAACTAATTTAAATTTTGGTAAAATTAATTTCAATTTAGACTATCTTGA
>MDSV01179402.1_pt1 | contig 10163 bp, 11 predicted proteins | sample 810851 | NCBI WGS metagenome assembly MDSV01 (sample SAMN05326640, study PRJNA326480) | marine metagenome | isolation source: seawater | place: Atlantic Ocean: North East | collected 2012
GCAGAGAGAGTCGTTTTTCCAGTGCCAGAAAGACCGAAGAATAGAGTGGTGTCTCCGCTCTCGCCGACATTAGCGGAGCAATGCATTGGAAGCACTTCTTTTTCAGGTAAAAGAAAGTTCTGGACTGAGAACATCGCTTTTTTCATTTCACCGGCATAAGGCATGCCAGCTAACAGGACTTTTTTTTCTGCAAAATTTATTATGACAGCACCATCACTATTAGTGCCATCTCTCTGGGGTACGCACTCAAAGTAGGGTGCATTAATAATATGCCATTGAGGCTTATTTCTAGGGTTGTAATTTTTTTCAGCAACCCTAACAAACATATTGAAGCCAAATAAGTTATGCCATGCTGTTTGCGTGGTTATCTTAACGGGCAGGTAATGTTCATTGTCTGCACCAACATGTAACTCAGCTTCATAATTATCAAATTCATTAAGATATGTAGATACCAGATCCCACAGGGCGTTAAATTTTTCTGAATCAAAGGGTTTATTGACACCGCCCCAATGAATAGAGCCTGAGGTATTGGGCTCTTTGATAATGAATCTGTCCGCCGGTGAGCGTCCGGTTCGATATCCTGTTGTAACTGACAAAGCACCTTTCGCGGTTAATTTCCCCTCGCCACGGTCAAGACAATGCTCAATAAGTATTTCGCTACTTAAATTCCTGAATACTTTTTTTGATGTATTTTTTTTATCCATCTTTTATTTTTTCATTTATTTTTTAACTCAATAATTAATTGTACGCTGATAGGGTAGCAATAGTGCACCCCTGTATATTCATAATTAATTTAATAAATGATTAAAAGATAAAATATGATCAAGTTGACGATTTAGAAATGAAAGCCAAGACTTTTTAATTGTGATTTATTAAAGCGATATCGACCACTACAGAAATCGCAATCCATTATAACTTCATTGTCTTCATCTAATATGGATAAAATTTCTTTAGGGTCAATCTTCTTAAGAGTTTCTACTGTCCTATTTTGAGAGCAGCTGCAAGAAAATTCAACTCTATCAGCTGGGGTTACTTGCAAATCATATTCATGAAAAAGTCGATGTAATAACTGATCAGACTGAAGAGCAATAAGCTCCTCGTTTGCTAGCGTTCTAGCTAATACCTGCACTGTTTCCCAAAGATCAGAGGTTTCGTCTGAAGTTTCTGTGTTGGGCATTTGTTGAATTAACAAACCTGCCACACGGTTCTTAGTGTTAGTTAAATGTATAAAAGTTGGGAGTTGTTCTGATTGACTAAAATAACTCATCAAACAATCAGCCAGTGAATCAAATTCAATGGATACTATGCCTTGGTAGCGTTTTTGATTTTCAGGCTCGATGGTAATTGCCAGTTGACCGTTGATCATTAATTCTGCAAAAGATTTTTTATTATATTCTGACTGCATAGACTCTTCATTTAGTCTTGCTACACCTCTCACAGTATGAGTAGAAGGCTTATCATATTCCAAAAAAATATTGGCTTCACTTAAAAGTAATTTTAAATATTCGTTGCTTCTTGCTTGTATTGATATTTTTGTATTTTGTTTTAAATTAATCCCCATTAATAATGTGGCTGCTAATCCCTGACCAAGAAGACTATTTATGATAGTAGGGTAATTATGATTATTTAGAGACTCAACAAAACTATTTTGTAAATTTACAATTGCACCGCGAATAGGTTGACCCTTAAAGTAAAACCTCTGAATGAAATCTGTATTTTTAGTTGAGTTCATTATTAATACACATTCTATTATAATAATTCTTGCAAGCTTGAAATAATAATATACCCATCAGGATTTTTAATTTTTTGAAAGGGACGTTGCGAATCTGGTTTTAAAGGGCAGACGAGATATTTAATTCCATACTGTTGAGCTGAAAAAAGTACATCTTCATTATCATCAATAAATAAAGTTTTTTTAGGGTTAAAATTAAATTCATTATTTAATTTTTCCCAAAATAATGGATCCTCTTTTGGTAACTCAAAATCGTGTGAACTATATATTCCATCTAGATAGTTATTTAATGGAATGATAGATTGCTTTAAAGCAAGCATTCTTCTGTGTGCATTTGTTACGAGTGCTGTTTTGACGGGAAGTTCTCTTAGTTTTTGTAGTAATGAATTCGCATGAGGCAGGAAACATATCAAGTGATCTAAGTTTCTTTTAAGGGCTATAATATCAATATTGAATTTTTTTTCCCAAAAATCTATTGAATAAAAATTCAAATTTCCAACTTCACTTAGAATTTCTTTTTTCAAGAATTCTTTTGCGGCCTCTATTGGAAGAGAATGCAAATTAGCGTAATATTCTGGCAAGTATATTGTCCAGAAAAAATTATCATAATGTAAATCTAGAATCGTACCATCCATGTCGAGTAGGACGGTTTCGATATCATCCCAATCTATTTTAAACACTGTAATTTTATTAATGGCATCTATTAAGAAAAAAATTTAAGTTTCAAATAACTTCAAATTTAATTCTATAGCAATGATGATTATTTTTCAGATATTTTTTATTGTGTTTTTTTATGAGGTAAGTCGTGCTGATGTCCAAACTGTATGATGATTTATTTTTAAATTTGAAGAGGAGGATTTTTTCTTGATCAGGCTAAGTAAATATTGCGCTTGCAAGAAAAATCTTTTAGTTAAAGACGATATTGGGTAAATCAGTGTTTCAAATTTGAATTTAAGCCTTAAAGATCTTTTTAATTGGGCATTATTTATAATGAAATAACTGACAGGCTTAGATCGTAACTGCTTATCTATACTGGCAGCTTTCATCAGGCCTTTTACGTTTCCTTGAATATCACAAAATAATGTTGAGTGACCTTGCTGAAAAATAATACAAGCATTGCTAGAAACAACGCCGGCATTAAAATTTTGCTCATTAACTGCAAAATATTCATCACCGAGAATACCGTATTTGGCTAACTCCCAATTTTGGGACTGACGAAAATTTTTTCTAACGAATGGTCTGGATTTAAAAAATGACATAAGAGCACCTGTAACCTTTGTTGTATGGACTTATAAAAACGCTTAATAATAAATACTGTATACTTAAACAGTGTATACTTATACAGTAAATTTGCAAGAAATAAACATGAGAAAAATAATAATTTTTTATAAGTTATTGTTTTTATTGTTTTTGTTGGTTTTTATTTTAGCCAATCCGAAATAATATGTCTTGCTGTATTCAGACCCTCGCCACTTGTTGAGGAGAACAATTGGACGGATACCCTTGACGCATCGACAGTGGCATTTTCTATTTGCTTGAGCGTTTGTTTTGCTATGCCTTGCTTTAATTTATCAGATTTTGTAAGGAGTATATGGCATAAGACTTTATATTTTTTCGTCCATTCTAACATTGAGTGATCAAATGGTTGGAGGGGGTGGCGTGCATCCATAACCAGAATTAATCCCTTTAGAGCCTCTCTTCGCTCTAGATATGTCATAAGATGTTTTTGCCAAATTAATTTTTTTGATAATGAGACTTTTGCATAGCCATAGCCAGGTAGATCTACAAGTCTCTGCTTATCTTTGAAAGTAAAAAAATTGATTAGCTGAGTACGCCCAGGGGTCTTGCTAACGCGTGCTAGTTTTTTTTTGTTACATAAGCAGTTGATTGCACTAGATTTGCCTGCATTTGATCTCCCAGCAAAAGCCACTTCTAAACTATTATCACTCGGGCATTGACTTAGATTAGTTGCACTGGTTTCGAAGGCTGCAGATTCAAAATATTTCTGAAGCTCCATATCAGTTGAAGGCTGATTTTTCATATTTTTTTCTTGAAAAATTAAATTAATCGTTAATTGTTAGCATTATTATATCTAATATATTCTAATATAATGATAGGAAGGGTAATAATATCTTTTGATTAAGCAAAATTTTAGGATCGATTTAACATTTAAAGCGTATATTAAAAAGATGTTTCCAAAGAATTTTTGCACAAAGTAACATAAAACTTGGGTACGATCTCTTATCGAGCGATGCTAGAATCATCATCCGTTTTTATTTGTGACTTTTTTGTAAATACATTTAAAGTATAATTAGTCGTTTTGGGCTTTATTTAATGAAAGTTTCTTTAAGATTATTAGTTTTTGGTTTTTTGTTTGTCTGCATGATAAGCAATTCTGTTGCTTTGGGCGATGCTAATTCTGGGAAACAAAAAGTTGCCACTTGCAATGCATGTCACGGCGGTGACGGTAACAGTGTCATTCCATCTAACCCGAAGTTGGCTGGACAGCATGAAAAATACTTGTTAAAACAATTAATCAATATCCAGAGCGGAGCTCGTGAGGTTGCATTAATGGTTGGCCAAGTCGACCATTTTTCAAAACAAGATTTAGCTGATATTGCTGCTTACTATGCGTCACAAAAACAAACATTAAGTTTTATCGAAGAAAAGTGGTTTTCACTTGGTAAAGAGATCTACAGAAATGGTAATCATGAGCGAGGAATACCCTCATGTACAGGTTGTCATGGACCCGGAGGAAAGGGTAATGGACCTGCTGGTTTTCCAACATTGGCTGGCCAGCATTCTGAGTACCTAGCACACTCGCTACGTCAATTTTCAATTGGCGCTCGTCACAATGATGGAGAGGGAAAAGTAATGCGAAATATTGCGGAAAGAATGAATGAAAATGAAATTAAAGCCGTTGCAAGTTACATCGCTGGTTTGCGCCCTTAAATACACAGCTTATTTTTTGAGATATCTAATGCATCACTTTCAACGTTTTTATTCTTTAACTTTTTTAGTAATACTAATTCTTACTAACTCTGCATGTGCTGATCAAGAAAAACTAAGATTCGAGGCTGGCACTCATTATCAAGTCTTAACTAATCCTGCAAAAGTAATTGATCCAAACAAGATCGAAGTGATGGAGGTTTTTTGGTATGGTTGCTCACATTGCTTTGATTTCGAACCTTTACTCCGAAAATGGAAGGCTCAGTTACCTCATGATGTGATATTTTCAAAAACTCCTGCAGTATGGCGTGAGTATATGAAATTTCATGCAAATATTTATTATACAGCCGAAGCATTGAAACTGCCTCAATCTGGGCACGATGCTATCTTCGCGCTTTTAATAAAAAATCCTCGACTAATAGACCCAAAATTATTTTCTAATATTTTTTCTAATCACGGAATTGAAACGAGAAAATTTGATCAAATGATAAATTCTTTTGGAATTATAACTAAAGTTTCTCAAGCTCAACGTCGCATACAAAAAAATTATAAGATTCAGGGTACCCCAGAGATTATTATAAATGGTAAATATAGAATCAGCTCCAAAATGGCAGGTGGACAAGCAGAGATGCTTCAAGTAGCTGATTCTTTGATAAATCTTGAGCGAAGAAAGCGTTTATGATCACCATGCAACTTAATTACTTTATTTTTGAGGTTGGATTTTATTAGCAACAATCAAAGTTTAGTCTACACTCTTTAATATCCTCGATAACTTTAAATAGCTTCATTCCATTTAAATTAAAATAGATTATATAAAAGGTTGATTTTTTTATGCACGAAGAAAATGATTTGGATTTGGGTTTGTTTGAGCAGCTTGATGAGGCTCTCGAAGAGCGTCAACATGGCTCTGATCGTCGAAAAAGTAATCTTGGAAAAGATATAGAAAAAGACACAGATCGTCGCAAAGCTAATCGTCGAAACCCTAAAAATTGATTACAACTAAGTATCTGAAATTTAAATAATATAGGTTGTAATCAACTTCAGCACCTCACCATTGATGTTGCGCATAAAAAGCATACATTCCGACATAATTTTATTTATAAATGTTAAGATATAGGTCTATTTATTTTTGAAATTAGTATATATTCTGTCGTTAATAAAACCACCGAAGCAAATGCACAATAATTAATCTATAGAAGAATAATATTAATATGCTCATAGCAGTTCCAAAAGAGACTAAAGCCGGCGAAAGTCGCACACCCCTTACCCCAGATTCTGTAAAGAAGCTAATTCGCATGGGAGCTGAGATTTATGTAGAGTCCTCGACTGGTATTAGTGTAGGTTTTAGTGATGATGATTTCAGCCAAGTTGGTGCAAAGATTATCTCAGATAAGGTTGAGTTATTAGGATCCGCTGATGTTGTTTTAAGAGTACAAAAACCTTCTCTTTCTGAGGTTGAATTATTAAAACCCGGATCAATACATGTTAGCTTCCTAGATCCATTTAATGATCGTGATTTAGTTGATGCGTTGATGAAAAGAAATATATCAACCATAAGTATGGAGATGATACCTCGATCAACTAGGTCTCAAAAAATGGATGCCTTGAGTTCACAAGCAAACTTATCTGGGTATGTGATGGTTATGAAGGCGGCACAATACCTACCATCCATACTACCAATGATGATGACCCCCGCAGGTACGCTAAAACCTGCAAAAGTTTTTGTGATTGGTGCGGGTGTTGCTGGATTGCAAGCTATAGCCACAGCTAAGAGATTAGGTGCACAAGTCATTGCCTTCGATACACGAATGGAGGTAGCTGAGCAAGTAAAGTCCGTTGGTGCAAAGTTTCTTGATATTGACTTAGGTGAAACTGGGTCAACTAAGGATGGTTATGCTAAGGCACTTACAGATGAACAATTACAAATTCAAAAAATAGCACAAAGAGAAGTTATTATTTCTTCTGATATCGTTATCACAACCGCACAAGTTTTTGGGCGAAAACCTCCTGTGATCATTCCAAAAGATTTTGTTCAAGCTATGAAGCCTGGTAGTGTTGTTATTGATATGGCCGCTGAGACTGGTGGAAATGTTGAAGGCTCCAAGCCCGGGGAAGTTGTAAATATTAATGGAGTTCAAATTGTTGGCAGTGGGAATTGGCCAAACGAAGTACCGTTGCACGCTTCACAAATGTATTCAAATAATTTATTTAATCTTGTAAGTGAATTTTGGAATGAGGATGCAAAAAGTTTTGAATTGGACTTTGAAAATGATTTGATTGGTTGCGTGATTACTCATGATGGCTCCATTGTTAACCAGTCAATATCTACATTTTATAATGAAAGAAAATAATTATGATTGATCTATTTTTTATTTTTATACTCGCAATTTTTCTGGGATTTGAATTGATCAGTAAAGTCCCATCAACTCTACATACTCCTTTGATGTCTGGATCTAACGCTATATCAGGCATAACTTTGATTGGTGCACTTGTGTTGGCTGGCTCTGAGAATGAGCTTGTAAGTTTGTTAGGTTCTTTCGCTGTAGGATTTGCCACGATAAATGTTATTGGTGGGTACATGGTGACAGATAGGATGCTAGCAATGTTCAAAAAGAAGCAAGGAAAAAATGAAAAATGAACTATGAAATAATAGGTTTGTTTTATTTAGTTGCTGCAGTCTTCTTTATAAGTGGATTAAAACTTTTAGGTTCGCCTGATACTGCTAGAAAAGGAAATTTTATTTCAGCCTCGGGAATGTTTATTGCTATTCTTGCAACAGCTTTTTCAAATGATATAAATTACGAAAAAATTATTTATGGAGTTCTTGTTGGCGGCCTAGTAGGCGTAGTGGTAGCAAAAAAAGTTGTTATGACGAAGATGCCAGAAATGGTTGCTTTGTTTAACGGCTTTGGTGGGCTTGCAAGTTTACTAGTTGGTTGTGCTGCATTACAAAATACGGTTTCACCGGAAATATTTTTCTTATCAACTGTGTTTTTATCAATTTTAATCGGCGGAACCACTTTTACAGGCTCGTTATTGGCTTACATGAAATTGAGCGAGAGAATCCCGGGACGTCCTTTCGTCTATTTGGGTCAGCGTTTTGTTAATACTATATTGTTAATTTGCATTTTTACAGGTGCCATATTATTTATTCAGGATCCTAGCAACTTATATTGGCTATACCTTTCTATTACCCTTTCTTTGTTTCTTGGTTTTATGTTTGTTCTTCCCATTGGTGGGGCTGATATGCCTGTTGTAATTTCATTGTTGAATAGTTTTTCTGGAATGGCTGCGGCAACAGCGGGCTTTGCTATCAATAATGTACTTTTAGTTGTTGCGGGATCTTTGGTTGGTGCAAGTGGAGTTATATTAACCGCAATAATGTGTAAAGCTATGAACCGCTCACTTATTAATGTTCTCTTTTCTGGTTTTGGGAAGGTGTCACTAAATAAGGAAGTTTTGATAGATCAAGGTGAAGTAAAATCTATTTCAGGTAGTGATGCATATTATGTTCTTGAGGCAGCAACTTCCGTAGTTATCGTGCCGGGTTATGGTATGGCAGTCGCACAAGCACAGCACGCTGTCAAAGAGCTTCAGGGGCTTCTCGAAAATAATGGTGCTGAGGTTTTTTATGCTATCCACCCTGTGGCTGGACGAATGCCAGGACACATGAATGTGTTATTAGCCGAAGCAGATGTACCTTATGATTTACTTTTAGAGATGGATCAAATAAATCCACGCCTCGATACTTTTGATGTAGCAATAGTTATTGGTGCCAATGATGTTGTCAATCCTGCAGCTAGGGAAGTAGAGACGAGCCCCATTTATGGCATGCCAGTCATAGACGTTGATAAAGCCAGAACAGTATTTGTGTTAAAGAGATCTATGGCTTCAGGTTTTGCTGGTATAGATAACCCATTATTTTTCAAAGAAAATACTCGAATGATTTTTGGTGATGCGAAAGAAACTTTGGGAGATTTGGTAAAGGAGTTTGATTAGATACTTTTTTCAGAAAGTCGCATAGTGATTTCAGCATGAAACACTTCTTCACCCCCTGCATTGAAAATCCCTACTGGCATTGTAACATCCTGCTGGGTTTGCCATTGAAAATCATCAATCTTACACTCGGCAATTAGATCTGTTTTCGCAAGTTTTAAATATTTTACTTCCATACCTATTGGTATCCAACGAAGTTTAGCGTCTAACGAAACGTCAAGACATACACCTCCAACTAATTCAGCTGCATTACACATTGCTATTGCATGGACTGTTCTTATGTGATTTTGAACTTTCCTCCTATTCTTAAACTGAATCTGCACACATCCCGGCTCTATCTTAGTAAAAATGGGTTTAATAGTTGAAAAGTAGGGTGCTTTTAAGCACACCATTTTGCTTACAAAAAATCTACCTAAACTATTTTTACCATATTTACTCCAAAGTTTTAGGACTAGACTTTTAGATGGCTTGTAAGACATGAATTAATTCCTCTTTATTTTGCAAACTAATAACGTACTTTATCGTAAAATATCTTAAATAGAATTTTAATTCAAATAAAATTTAATCGTATAAATTTTTTAAGGATTAAGTTTAATGAGCTCCATCCCTCAAGTAAAAAAAACCGCCCTTTATGATCTGCACATAGCATCAGGTGGGAAGATGATAGAATTTTCTGGGTACCAGATGCCAATGCAGTACTCGGAAGGAATTAAAAATGAGCACTTACATACGCGATCAAGTGCAGGTTTATTTGATGTCTCACACATGGGTCAGATTTTGGTTAGTGGAATTGATTGTATCAATGATCTTGAGAGATTGATTCCAGTTGATTTTTATCATCTTGGAATTAATCAGATGTGTTATGGCTTGCTTACCACTGAAGATGGATGCATTTTAGACGACTTGATGATTACTCGTTTTGGTAAAAATGAGTTTTCTTTAGTTGTAAATGCTTCGCAAAAAAAATCAGATTATGAGTATTTAAATAAGAATTTACCTAATAGTGATGTTAAAATATTGCTGGAGCATTCCTTGTTAGCATTACAAGGCCCACTTGCTGAAAACGTTTTATCTAGATATATAAATATATCTAGTGAGTTCAAATTTTTAAATTCTATTAAAGTTTTAATTGATGGCATCCCATGTACTTTAAGTCGATCTGGTTACACTGGGGAAGATGGATTTGAGATTTCCCTTCAAAGTGAGAATGCTGTCAAATTGGCTTATTTGTTATTATCTAACTCTGAGGTTCGCTGGGTTGGTTTAGGTGCGCGCGACTCTCTTCGTTTGGAGGCTGGACTTTGTCTCTATGGTCATGACATTGATACCTCTACCTCTGTAAACGAAGCGAACTTAGAATGGAGTATTAGCAGGTCGAGACGTATTGATGGAATTAAAGCTGGACATTTTCGAGGTTCAGAAGTTTTATTTTCAGAGCAAAAATCCTCAATAAAAAGAAAAAGAGTAGGGTTGGTTTCTATTGATA
>MDSV01172701.1_pt1 | contig 10161 bp, 7 predicted proteins | sample 810851 | NCBI WGS metagenome assembly MDSV01 (sample SAMN05326640, study PRJNA326480) | marine metagenome | isolation source: seawater | place: Atlantic Ocean: North East | collected 2012
CCAGTAGAAAAAACAGTTCTTGCGAACGAACAAGTTATTAATGGAAGAGGCTGGAGATCCAACGCTATTGTTGAGAGAAAAAAATTATCACAATGGTTTTTTAATATTACAAAATTTTCTAATGATCTTTTAAATGAATTAGAAACCCTTGATGGGTGGCCTGAAAAAGTAAAATTGATGCAAAAAAACTGGATTGGAAAATCTTATGGATGCGAAATAAATTTTGAAATAGATCAAGATACAAATAAAATTAAGGTTTTTACGACTAGGCCAGATACTATTTTTGGAGCAAGTTTTATAGCGCTATCTGTTGACCATCCGTTAAGCAAATCTTTTTTAGATAAGGAAGATTTTAAAAAATTTAAAGAAAAATGTGATAAGACTGGAACAACAGAAGAAGCTTTAGCAAATGCTGAAAAATTAGGATATAGAACAGGTTTAGATGCCAACCATCCTTTTTTAAAAAATAAAAAAATACCAATCTTTTTTGCAAATTTTGTATTAATGGATTATGGAACAGGGGCAATTTTTGGATGTCCGGCTCATGATCAAAGAGATTTTGACTTTGCAAAAAAATATGATTTGAAAATTGTCAGAGTTGTATCAGACAAAAATGGTGATAAAGAATTAGTTGAGGCATTTACTGGTAATGGTAAAATTATAAATTCTGATTTTTTGAATGGCTTAGAAATAGATAAAGCAAAAGAAAAAATAATTAATTCTATTGAGGAAAAAAAGTTAGGTTCCAGAAAAACGTTATTTAGATTAAAAGATTGGGGAGTCTCTAGACAAAGATATTGGGGTTGTCCTATACCTATGATTTACTTAGAGGATGGATCAGTAGTACCTGTAGACAAAAGTGAACTTCCAATAGAACTTCCAGATGATATTGATTTAAATTCAATTGGTAATCCTTTAGACGCACATCCTTCTTGGAAAAATACAATCCAAAAAGCTACTGGAAAAAAGGCCACTAGAGAAACTGATACTTTAGATACTTTTGTGGACTCTTCATGGTATTTTTTAAGATTTTGTTCTCCTAAATTTAGCAAATCAGCTTTTGACGAAACGCAAGTAAATTATTGGATGCCAGTGGATCAGTATATTGGTGGAATAGAACATGCTATTTTACATCTTCTTTACTCACGTTTTTTTACAAAAGGAATTAATAAGTATAATAAAAAAATAAATATTTCAGAACCTTTTAAAAATCTTTTTACACAAGGAATGGTTTGTCATGAGTCGTATAAAGATGGTGGTGGGAATTGGCTTTATCCTGATGAAGTGGAAAAAATTGACACAAATAAAGCTATTAAAAAAACTGACAAAAGCAAAGTTACAATAGGTCCACCAGAGTCTATGTCCAAATCAAAAAAAAATACAGTTGATCCAGAAATAATGATAAATCAGTATGGCGCTGATGCAGTTAGATGGTTTATTTTGTCCGATAGTCCGCCAGAAAAAGATATTCAATGGTCAGATTCTGGAGTGTCCTCCGCAAATAAGTTTTTGCAAAAAATTTGGAATTTAAATTTTTTAATAATTAATAGAAAAGAACCAAAGAATACAACAAAAGAAGATGAAAAAAAATTTTCTTCAAAAATAAACTATTATACAAACAAAATTGACTCGGCAATCAATGAATTTAAATTTAATGTTGCAATTGCTAATTTTTACGAAGTATATAAATTTTTTAGAGATCAAATTGATTGTAAAATAAAAAATAAAATATTAATCGAGAACGTTACGAAAATAATGAAACTTTTAATCCCTTTTACTCCCCACTTAGCTTATGAATGTCTTGAGCATTTGAAGTGTAAATCAATTAATAAATGGCCTGAAATTGAAAAAAATATGATTAGTGAAATAAAATTAGCCATTCAAGTGAATGGGAAAACTAGGGATATAATTAATATTGATGAAAATTTAATGGAAAAAGATATTAATAATATAGTTTTCAACAATACAAAAACTAAGAAATATTTTGAGGGCAAAAAAGTCAAAAAAACTATCTTTGTAAAAAATAAAATTATAAACTATTTGCTTTAAATGAAAAAAATTTTCCTAATTCACATTATGTGTATATTCTTATTTACTAGTTGCGGCTTTAAAGTCGTTAATCAAAATTTGAGACAGAATTTTGATATTGCCGAAATTGAAACGGATGGGAATAGTAGAATTAATTATTTTATAAAGAATAGATTGATTCTAGGATCTAAAAATAGTGAAAAAAAATTAATAAAATTAAAATTGAATACAAAAAAAGAAAGAATAATAGAAGAAAAAAATATTAAAAATGAAGTAACAAAGTATCAATTAAACATAGTTACTGATGTTAGCTTGTATTTAATAGCTGAAGATAAATCTTTTAAATTCAAAGTTTCAGAAAGTGGTCAGTTTAGTGTCGGATCAATCCACTCAAAAACTATTTTTAATGAAAAAAAAAACTCTTAAAGCTCTTTCTGAAAACATAGGAGACAAGATTATTGAAGAATTAACCGTTAGATTAAATGATTTATAAAAGTTACCTTTTAGAAAATAATATTAATATTGATAAAAAGGCATTCTTATTTTTTGGTGAGAATTTAGGGTTGATCAACGATTTCAAGAGTAAAATTCGGAAACTTAACAATGAGAATGAAATAATAAATTATTCTCAAGATGACTTAATTACAAATACCAATAAATTATTTAATGAGATTGCAAATATTTCATTATTTGAAAAACAAAAAATTATATTTGTCGATCAAGCTAATGATAAAATTTTAGAAATAGTAGAAGAGGTTTTACAGCACATTGAAAATCAAAAAATATTTTTATTTGCAAATATTTTAGATAAAAAATCAAAAGTAAGAAATTTTTTTGAGAAGTCAAAACTTTGTGCAGCAGTCGCATGTTATCAAGATAATGAAATGGGTTTAAAAAAAATTATAATTGAACAGTTGAAAGATTATGAAGGGCTTTCAACTGAAAGTGTAAATCTAATATTGAGTAATGTAGCATTAGACAGAATGAAACTTAACAATGAATTAGAAAAAGTAAAAACTTTATTTAAAAACAAAAGAATAAATACTGAAGAATTACGAATTTTATTAAATATCAGCACTAATGATGATTTTCATTTGCTTAAAGATCAAGCGCTTCTAGGGGATAAAATAAAAACAAATAAACTTCTTGGTGAGACTAATATAGAGAGCGAAAAGATAGTTTTTTATCTAAGTACGATAAATCAAAGATTGAGAAAATTAAGTGAAATAAACACAAAATCACCGACAAATGTAGAAATGGGAATAAGTGAACTTAAACCTCCTGTATTCTGGAAGGATAAACCAAATTTTATTCTACAAGCTAAAAAATGGAGTTTATCGAAAATTAAAAAAATACAAGAAAAAACATTTAATTTAGAAATAATGATAAAATCCAATTCAATAATTGATAAAAATTTATTAATTAAAAAACTAATACTGGATATTTGTCTTTTGGCTAATTCTTAGTGAGTAAATTAGATATTAATTCAAATTGCTCTAGGTCTTTGTATTCTATAGTTACTTTTCCAGCGTTATTTTTCTTATTCAATATGTTCACTTTTAAACCTAAAGATTTTTGAATTTTTTCTTGAGCTTTTAAAATATTTGCATCTAATATTTTTTCTTTTAAATTGCCTTTTTTATTTCTAGTTAAATATTCTACTTTTCTCGCACTATAATTATTAGCTACAATTTCCTCTGCGATACTAGACGCATTAGATATTCCAATTAAAGGTCTAGCTTGACCTGATGTTAATGAGCCTTCTTCTAGCATCGCAATTATGTCGCTTGGTAAAGTTAAAAGTCTTAATGTATTACTAATATGACTTCTGCTTTTTGACATGAGTTTTGAAATACTTTCGTGATCATATTTAAATTCTTCATTTAATCTTTTATATCCTTTTGCTTCTTCAACAGGATTGAGGTCATCTCGTTGAATATTTTCTACTATAGCAACTTCTAAAGACTCAACATCACTTAAGTCTAAAATGGTTACAGGAATTTCATGTAAGCCTGCTCTCTGAGCAGCTAACCACCTTCTTTCACCTGCAACGATTTCATATTTTCCAAGTTCTTTCTTACTTGGTCTAACTGCTATTGGCTGAATAATGCCGTTTTTTTTTATAGAATTAGCCAATTCGTCCAGTTTGTCTTCTCTAAAAGTTTGTCTTGGCTGGTATGGATTTCTAGATAAATCACTAATAGAAACTGTATTATTTTGGTTTGACTCAATGGGTTTATCTTTAGGTTTTGCGTCACCAAATAGCGCAGATAAACCTCGACCTAAACCTTTTTTTTTCCCTGTATTCACGCAGCACTTTCTATCTGATTGTTTTTCATAAACTCTTCAGCTAATTTAAAATAAGACTTGCTCCCTACGCAATTTTTATCATAAATAACACAAGGCAAACCATGTGATGGTGCTTCGGATAAACGAACATTCCTTTGGATTACAGTTTCATAAACTTTATCTTTGAAATAATTTCTAGCCTCCTTATCAACTTCGGATGAAAGTTTGTTTCTTTTATCAAACATTGTTAATAAAATTCCTCTTATTTTTAATTCAGGATTTAAATTTTCTTTAATTCTATCTATAGTTTTTACAAGCTGTGTAATACCCTCTAACGCAAAGAATTCTGTTTGCAAAGGAACTAATAATTCATCAGAAGCTACTAAGGCCATTATTGTTAAGAGGCTTAATGAAGGAGGGCAATCTATAAAAATATTGTCATATTTTTTCAATAGGCCATTTTTTTCTGCTTTTAAAATATCTTTTAAAACAAATGCTCTATTTGAATCGTTGGCAGTTTCAACTTCTAAACCTGATAAGTTTACATGTGATCCAATTAAATCTAAATTTTTTATATCTGTTTGTTGAATTACATCTTTAATATTTATTTTTTTTATCAAAATATTATAAATATTTTTTTCTTCATCACTGTTGCTCTTACCCAAACCAGTTGTTGCATTGCCCTGAGGATCAAGATCTATAACCAAATTATTTTGACCCAGAATGGACAGTGAAGCTGCTAAGTTTATGACAGTAGTTGTTTTTCCTCCCCCGCCTTTCTGATTGATAACTGATAAAGTTGTTGTTCGTTCCATTTTTAATTAATTTGCATCAATATTATTTTCGAATTCTTATTTGTTATACTACTCACTAATTTATAAGGGTATTTTTTTGTTTTTAAAGAGTTATTTAACTCTTTCTGTGCATTTTGACCCTTTAAAATGATTAATTTATGAGGCTTTTTAGCGATTTCACGTGAAACTTGTATTACTTGTCCTAATTTTTTAAACGCTCTGCAAATTATAATATCTGAGTCTAATACTTCATCTCGTACATCACCTAAAACCTCTGCATTAAGATTTAATTTCTTAATCACCTTCATTAAAAATTGTCTTTTTACTGGAGATTTTTCGTACAATTTCACGTGAAAACCCTTGTTTTTATTAAATATTTCTATTACTAGGCCTGGAAATCCTGCGCCTGCTCCAAGATCAGCTAGTGAATTGGTGCTAAAATCAATAAACTTAACTAATTGAGCTGAATCAAGAATATGTCTTACCCAAATTTGATTTTCCGTACTTTTAGCAATTAAATTGTGGTTTTTATTTTCTTTTAAAACTAAATTTGTGAACATTATTAGTTTTTCAATAGAATGATCGGTAAAACTAAGATCTTTTTTAAGAATATTTATAACTTCCAACTGCTGCATTAAGCAGTAGCTTTATATCTAAGTTTTTTAATGTGTGAAAGTAGAATAATTACAGCTGCAGGCGTTACACCATCTATACGAATGGCTTGACCTAGTGTTTTAGGCTTCACTTGAACCAGTTTACTCTTTACCTCATTAGAAAGGCCACTTAGTTTTTCGTAATCTATACCTTCTGGTATCAAAACAGACTCGTCCTTCTTAAAGGACTGTATGTCTCTGTCTTGCCTCTGAAGGTAACCCATGTAATGAGCATCTGTTACAACCTGGTTTTCTATAGGACTTGGAAAATCTGGAATATCAGGAAATGCCTGCCTTATTTTTGCCATATTTACTTTTCGTTGTCCCATAATCTCTAAACATGATCTTTTTACACCGTCCATAGCAATTTTAATATCATATTTCTTAGCTTGGTTAGGTGATAAATAATTATTTTTTAAAATTGAATTAAGAGCCAAAATATTTTTTTTCTTTTCACTAAAAATCTTTTTTCTCTCGGATCCTATTAAATTTAAATTAATACCAAATTGAGTTAGTCTTTGATCTGCATTATCAGCTCTTAAAGTTAGTCTATATTCTGCTCTAGAAGTAAACATTCTATAAGGTTCTGTAACTCCTTTTGTAATTAGATCATCAATCATAACCCCAATATAAGAAGTTGATCTATCTAAAATAAACTCCTCCTGATTTTTAATTTTTAAAGCCGCATTAATACCAGCTATTAATCCTTGGGCTGCAGCTTCTTCATAACCAGTAGTTCCATTAATTTGGCCGGCAAGAAATAATGAGTCAATTTTTTTTGTTTCTAATGTAGCTTTGAGCTCCCTAGGATCCACATAATCGTATTCAATTGCATAGCCAGCCCTCTTCATCTTAACTAGCTCTAAACCCTTGATTTTAGTCAGTATTTTAAGCTGTATTTCCTCTGGAAGAGAAGTAGATATACCATTTGGGTAAATAGTATTGTCCTTTAACCCTTCAGGCTCTAAGAAAATCTGATGTTTTTCTTTTTCTTTAAATTTAACGATCTTATCCTCTATTGATGGACAGTATCTTGGCCCTACTCCTTTAATGTTACCTGAATACATTGCGCTCCTTGAAATATTGTCACCTATGATTTTATGGACATCATTATTTGTATAAGTTATTCCGCATTTAATCTGTTTATTATCAATCTTTTTTGTTAAGAAGGAAAAGTAGTGATGATCATCATCTGCGGGCTGCATTTCCAAATCATCATAGTTAATTGTATCTCCATCTAATCTAGGAGGCGTTCCTGTTTTTAATCTACCAATTTGCATATTGAATTTTGACAATTGTTCGCTCAAGCCAGTAGATGATTTCTCATCATACCGACCTGCTGGTATTTGTGTTTCACCTATATGTATCAAACCATTTAAAAAAGTTCCCGTAGTCAGAACTAATTGTTTAGTTCTTACTTCTTTGCCACTCTGGCAAATAAATCCTATAACCTTATTATTCTCAAACAAAAATTTAACTACTGGATCTGCTATTACTTCTAAATTTTTATAATTTAGCAAAATTTTTTGCATATGCTCTTTGTAAAGAGCTCTGTCTGACTGAGTTCTTGGTCCTTGTACTGCTGGACCACGACTTTTATTTAATAATCTAAATTGAATACCTGATTTATCAGCTACAACACCCATCACACCATCTAAAGCGTCAATTTCTCGAACAAGGTGCCCTTTTCCAAGGCCTCCAATAGCAGGATTACAGGACATCTCGCCTATAGTCTCTATTTTATGGGTAAAAAGTGCAGTATTTACGTTCATTCTAGCGGAAGATGCTGCTGCCTCACATCCAGCATGACCACCACCTATTACTACTACATCGTAGCTTTGTTTTGTCATGATGAGAATGTAACCGTCTGAATTAAGAATACAAGTAGTATTTTATTTACCAATACAGAAGTCTTTGAATATAGAACCGAGTATTTCTTCTACATCTACCCTACCTACGATGCTACCAAGATGTCGTGTAGCCATTCTAAGGTCCTCTGCAGCTAATTCAAGATCTTTGTTTTGATCCTTTTTAAGAAACTTATCTATTTCTTTTAAACAGTCATTAAGCTTAACTCTATGTCTTTCTCTGGTGATTAAAGCGCTATTATTTGATGAAAATTTTTTACGTAACTTGTTTTTAATTAGGTTAATAAGTTTATCTATATTTTTATTTTTCTTTACTGAGGCTAAAACAGTATCAACATCAAATTTATGATGTGGCTTATCTGAAACATCAGATTTATTTAAGAGAATTACAGAATCTTTGTTAATCATATTCTGTATTTCTTTATTAATTTTTTTAGATGAATTATCTATAACTACAATATTTAAATCTGCTTCTTTTGATTTTCCTAACGCTAAAGAAATACCTTTTTTTTCAACTTCATTCTTAGCTTCTCTTATCCCTGCTGTATCAGCAAGGATTACTGGAAAACCATCTAAATTCAGATAAGTCTCTATAACATCTCTTGTTGTGCCAGCTTCATCTGAAACGATTGCCACCTCCCTTTTTGAAAGTAGATTTAATAAAGATGACTTTCCTGCATTAACTTCTCCAGTAATTGAAACTCTAAAGCCGTCTCTAATTTTTTCTCCAACTTTATTATCCTCAATAATTTTTGATATTTTTGAATGGATTTCTTTAATAGATTTATGAGCTTCACTTAATACTTTTTCTGGAAGATCTTCCTCTGTAAAATCAATTTTTGCCTCTATAAAAGCAAGCGATTTTATTATTTTTTCCCTCAGATCATTATAATAGTTCGATGCATTACCTTGAACTAATTTAACTGCTTGTTGTCTTTGTAATTCTGTCTCAGAATGAATAAGATCTCCTATACTTTCAGCTTTAAGCAAATCAATTTTGTCATTTTGAAAAGCAATTTTAGTGAACTCACCTGGTTCAGCTAGTCTGCAGTTTTTTTGTTCTGATAGAACTCTCAATAAGGCATTTATTACTGCGTTACTTCCATGGATTTGTAATTCTGCTAGATCTTCGCCAGTGTAGCTATTTGGCCCGGGAAACCACAATAATAGAGCCTCAGGATCTATTATATTATCGTTTTTGGGGTCGTAAAACTTACAAAAATTAACTTCATTTGATTTTATATCTAATGACTTCGTTAAATTTTGACAAATCTTAAGAGTTTCTTTGCCTGATATTCTGACAATAGCTATTCCAGAGGGACCTCTGCCCGATGATAAGGCATAAATGTTCATTGATTTATAATGATAAGCCTCGATTAGAGATTATTTTACTAAATTTTTTTAAAGTCTCGTTGTTCTTTATATTTTTTACAATTATTTCTTTAAATGGATCCAAATATTTATTTTGCGTAAAAAAACTGTGAGTGGCATCAACGCCTAAACTCATGATAGTATTTTCAGGTTTTCTGCTATTGTAAAAATCATTCAATGCGTAACTATTTTTTATAGAAATACCTAAGGCCGCATAATATTTGATAATTTCTTTTAGTTTTTTAATATCCCTTAAGACAAGATTAAAACCTTGGCCTGCTACAGGATGAATTGTATGCAAACCCTCACCAAGAATTAATATATTTTTTCGATGATACTGTCTCCTTAAACGAAGCGAGATCGGATACGACTGGATATTGCTTAAGCTTATATCTTGTTTAATCTTCAATAATTCTACTATTTTATTTTTAACTAATGTTGCAATTTTTTTTGAATTAATTTCGAAAAAATATTTTTTAACACTCCAAACAAAAGAAAAATAATTTTTTGAAAAGGGAAGTATAGCTAAAGGTCCTTCTTTTAAAAAGTACTGGCTTGTGTTTAGGGTTTTGTAATTGTGCCTTACGTAACCTGTTATGGCTATTTCTTTATAATCTTTCTTAATAGATCTATTTTTTGTTATGTCATCATAGATTTTAGATTGTCCACCAATACAAAGAATAATTAAATCATAATCTTTTAATTCATTTAAGTTTTTCAAATCTTTTTCGATTAATTTTATTTTTTTTTTTAAAATTTCTTTCAATAATATTCTTTTAACTTTATCATTTTCAAAAACATACATAAGATTAGATTTTTCTTCATTGAGATTTAAAAAATTTATACTTTCTTTAGAAGTTTCGTAAAAAAGCTCAATTTTTTTTGAAGGCCAGAACAACTTTTGTCCTAAGCTCGTAATATTTTGATTGATGAACTTGAAATTTGTATCCGAAATAGCAGTAGTCCTTTTATCTTGGTTTTTTGTGCCTTTTTTAGCTATTAAATTTACCTCTATTCCTGGCACTTTAACTAAAACTGCAGCTGTCATTAGGCCCGAAAGACCGTTTCCAACAATGCATATTCTCTGTTTTATCATATAAAAATTTTTAACACTTTCATAAAAATGGTAAAAAGTACGTAATCGATTCGTAATGAATA
>MDSV01240726.1_pt1 | contig 10161 bp, 13 predicted proteins | sample 810851 | NCBI WGS metagenome assembly MDSV01 (sample SAMN05326640, study PRJNA326480) | marine metagenome | isolation source: seawater | place: Atlantic Ocean: North East | collected 2012
ACTCTGGAGGATTAAATGTGGCAGCTACTCCTTCAACTGTTGCTGATAATGCTAATGCCTCTGCAACTGGTTGGTCATATGACGCGGGTGTAGCAGCTACTGATTTAACTGCTGCTGGTGATGCAACTTACATAACCCCGCTTAGAGATATGGGCGCAGTTATAACTGCTTCAGTTCAAGTTGATATTCAAGGTACTGGAGCAGTGAAAAGTACATTTAACGATTTTAGAGATGATATTATTTCAGGTGCTACAGAGCTTCAAGGGGGAACACCTAAAGCTAATGTTTTAAAAGAAACTAACTTTGGAGGTATTGGCACTGTACTAGGATTTAGTAATACGGCTCTTTCTTTTTCCTTTGATGATCCTAACCAAACTTTAGTTGATACTACAACTTCACAAAACGTTTATGCGATTGTTAATCCTGGTCAGTACACTGGAAACGTAATGTCTATAACAGGTATTACAAAAGCTAACCCAGCTGTTATTACTACATCAGGGTCTGAACATGGTATTACAGGTACTAAACGTATTATTGTCCATGACGTGAACGGTATGACAGAAATTAATGATAGAGAATTGTACGCAACTAGAGTTAATGCCACTACTCTAAATATATTTACAGATGCTGGAGGCTCGTCAGGACTAAACTCTACTGGTTTTACTACTTACACAAGTGGTGGTGTAGTAGACCAAGGTGACAGGGCCAACTCTAATTCTTTTGCTCTCATAGCTGGTGCTATTAACGCAAATGAGATTGAGCTTGGAGCAAGCTTCCATGCAAATGGAGAGCCTACTGGCGGTAATGCTCTCGCTAATGTAACCACTGCAAATAGTGGTGTAAATAACTATAAACTTGTAAACTTAAAGCAGTTTCAAGACGAAACAGCTACTACCTTTGCTGGTTCTGCTACAGCGATTACACAGCAAACTTTTATTAGAACTTCTGAAGCTGCACCTGACGTATTATTCTATACTGGAGCTGGAGTATCAAACGGAAATGTAAATGTAAACGCATTTAGTTCTTCTGCTATCAACGATGGTTTTTTACCTTACGAAGTTGGATCCCGTCAGTTTAGATTTTATCAACTAAAATTCGTGGTACTCAACTCATCTCCAAATGATTTTGACTTTACACTCGATCAATTTAGAGTTAGTATAGAGAAGACTAAAACTACTTTTACAGATACATCAACTTTTAGCAACACTACACAATTTGTTGATATGACATCTGCGAACTTTGGGTTAATCCCAACTGTTGCATTACAGCCAGTAAACTTTGCTAATGCAGCCGTGGTCTTGACTGTTGAAGTTACACAAGACCATGTCGCGTACAAAGTATTTGATATAGGAGCTGGAGCGATAGCACCTGCAAACGGGGCAATATCAGTCGCATTAACAGCAACGGGGATTTAAGATGGCACTATTAGACTCAAACACCTTTATAGAACCTACAGCAGCTACCAGTATTAGTACTGCTCGTACGCAGTTCAATAATGCTTTGAGATCTCTGCTAACTAACTTTGCTGGAGCATCTCCTCCATTATTAGCTAGTGGTAATATTACTAGGTCTGGAACGGTGCAAACTCCTGAAACAGGGATGTTATACAGACATGCAAATGCTAACGTAACTGCTTTCTTTGTTACTGACTCTGTTAATATTAAAACTCAAACTGTAGGAGCAGGCTATACAAGAGTTGGTATTGGTCATAGAATTGAAAACGGCATCGCATCTTTGATGGCAAACGTGACACATTATGAGATAGGCGAACTTGCAGCTACAGTCAGTTCAGCTGGAGGTTTAGCTGCTAATGCTAGACTTTACCTAAATAAATCAAACAATGCAAACCAAACAGACTTTGTAGACGTTGGTATACCTCCAACAAATGGTTCAGTTACTAATGTTATGATCGAAGCGCATACCAGCAAAACAACTGGTATATCGGGAGATAGACTAAACTTTGCTTTTGATAGTACAAAAGGTCTTGCAGGCGCTAATGCTCAGATAAAAGTGTCAGCCATAGCAAGTAATCCAACTGCTATTGCACTAGGTACTATAAACTCTGCAAATACTGCGCTTGTACATTATGGAACAACAAGTTCAGCTATAGCAGGTGCAGGTAAAGATGGTATAAATATTTTAGCACAGGACGGTAAGACTTATGGAAACGTCGCTGCTAGAGTTGTATCACAGTCTACTATTATGAATACCGCTACAGATGTAGCACCTTTAATGCCACCAGGAACAATCATTATGTACGGAGCAGATGCCGCTCCTGATGGTTGGCAACTTTGTCAAGGAGCAGCAATTAGCAGAACCACTTATGCTGCTCTATTTGCCGTAATTGGTACTAATTTTGGTGCAGGAAATGGTAGTTCAACTTTTAATCTACCAAACTTTAGTGATAGAGTAGCTGCAGGTAAAGCTACTAACGTTAATTATACCCCCTCTTCTGCAACAATAGCTTCTGGTGGAGGTTTGACAGCAACAGGCGGATCACTGAGTTTAAGTGTATCTACATCAGCAGTAGCCACAGCTTCAAAAGATGCAGGTAGCTCTACCGTCGTAACAGGTGTCAGTGGATCTGTTAGTTCTATAACCACTGCACAAGCCTATCAAGGCGTAACATTTATTATTAAAACCTAGGAGGGGATAATGTCTTATTTTAAGATGCATATAGATGAACTTCACTCAGATAACGTTTTTTGTGAGTTCAGAGAAATTACAAAAGAGGGTAAAGGACCAATGAAGATTAAGTCTTTTTCTCTTGATAAAATGGCAGAAGTCGTACCAAAAGCTAAAGAAATGGTAGCAGGCGATATAGTAGGTGTCTACTATGAAAAAAGAGGATCACAAGATGCCTATACAGAAATTCAATGGCTTGATGGTAAAAGAGAGCCAGTAACTGAAGAAGACCAAGAATGGTGTATGGATATAATTAAAAGGGCTTGTGTTGATAATGAGTTTGATTATCTTAACGCACCGCCATCTGTAGATGAGCAAGTTGAGTCCTTTATTAAAGAATTTTTTGATGAAGAAGATGATAAACCTTTAGAGAAGAAAGACTTCTTAGAGGAATTTTTTGCGGAGATCGATGACGAGGATACCGATAAAAAGGAGTAAGATATGGCGCTTACACGAGTAACTAGAACGGTTGTTGCTTCTAACCTAATTAGCTCTGCGCTAATTGCAAACAACGCTATTGAGGGAAGACATATTGCTGATGCTACACTTACTGTAGCACACTTAGATTCACAAGCAAATGCACTGGCAGTTGAAACCAGAGTAAATGCAAACTTGAATCAAAATCATTCTAATGCTCTTGCTATAGAAAGCCGACGTGCATCAAACGTTACTGAACAGACTGCGATTGAAGCTAGAAGAGTAGCTAATATTGCTGGTGCCGTAAGCACTATAACTACTGGAAATTTGACTGCAGATAGAGCATTGATATCAAGTGGGGCTGGTAAAGTTGCAGTTAGTGCTGTTACAGCTACTGAATTATCATATTTAGATGATGTCACTAGCTCAGTTCAAACTCAAATAAACGCCCTTGAGACAAGGCGTGCAGCTAACTTAACAGCAGCTACATTTACTGGTCAAGTGAATATGAGCGACGACTTAGTTATAACTGGTAACTTAACCGTAAGCGGAATAAGTAGTACAGTAAATACAACTGAGTTAAATGTTAAAGATAGAATGATAATGCTAGCAACTGATGCTAGTGGCGGCCCGACATTAGATGTTGGTTTCTTATTTAACAGAGGCAATCAAGGAAACGCTGCCTTCTTCTATGATGAAAGTGCTAGTACTTTTAAACTTTCTGATGTTAAAGATCCACTCTCTAATACTGCACTCTCCCCTGTAACTCAGTCTAACTTAGACGTTGGTATACTTACTGCGGCTTCTTTAGTAGGAACTGCTATCACACAAAACGGTGCAACACTTGACAATTTAATAGGGTCAAATGTAGATGGAGCTATTTCAACTGTAAATGATACTAACCTTACTGCTTCACGTGCCTTAGCATCAAGTGGTTCTGGTAAGATTGAAGTCAGTGCTGTGACCTCTACTGAACTGGGATATTTAGATGGTGTAAGTTCTGCCATTCAAACACAGTTAGATGCGAAGATAGCTACTACTGCTGCAAACTCAAATGACTTTGTTACTTTTACTAGATTAGATGCAAACTTAAACTCTACCACTGCAAATATTAACATAGTGCAGAATAACGTTGCTGCCATAGCTGATGGAGCAACATTATTTGTACCTCATACAAATACTATTACAAGTATAGTAAATTCAAACACATACGGTGTCGGAGCAGAATTGAAAGCCATTGCTAATGTACTATCAGTTACTATTGACGGAGTTACTCAAGTGCCTACAACTGATTATTTGTATATAGACTCTGGCGACAAGATACAATTTAAAGATGTACAGACATCATTCCCCGCTGGTTTAGTTATCAACATAGTAGGATTTAAACAAGCTAGTTAATGAAAAAATATAGGCAGCTGACTACAGAGATAACATTTAGATGTAATGCTAAATGTCCTGCTTGCCATAGATTAAAACCTTTAAGAATTAATCTGAATGACAAAAAGTATACTATTTCTGTAAGTAATTTTAAACAAATATTTTATCCAAAATTATTAAAAAACCTAGAGTGGTTGGTTTTTAATGGTAATTTTGGTGACTCTGTTATGAATAAAGATTTTAGAGATATACTATCGTATGTTAAATCTAACGATACTAAAGTCTTAATCCACACTAATGGCGGAGTTCACGGTCATGATTATTGGAACGATGTAGGAAATATTTTAACAGATAAAGATATTATAAACTTTGATTTAGACGGTTTAGAAGATACTCACCACCTTTATAGAATTAATACTCAGTATGAGAAAGTTTATAATAATGCTAAATCTGTAATTGATACTAAACGGGCAAAGGTACATTGGAAATATATAGTATTTGAGCATAATAAACATCAAGTGGATAAGGCAAGAGAGATTGCGCTTAAAACTGGTTTTTCTACTTTCTCAACTGTAAAAACTTCAAGAGAGTTTTCTGCTCCCAAAAGTGGGCAGTTTGTTCATAGTAAAAAAACTAAAAAGTATGAAACTGCTGAAAGAAAAATTCACTGTGTTTGGGAAGATTGGGGTAAATGGTATGTTGCTCCTGATGGTAATGTTTTTAGATGTTGTTGGACAGGTGGGCACTTTTACGATCAAGTAAATAATAGATTTTATTATGTAAAAAATTATGAAAAAGTTTTTAATGCAAATCATGTTCCGTTAGAGAAGATACTTAGTTATGAGTATTGGACTAAGTTATCTAAATATTTAGAAGGTTATGAGAGAGCCTTTCCATTATGTAAAAGTCAGTGTGGTAAGATAATCTCATCAATAGAAAAGATAGAAGAAAACTTGAGCACTGGTGAAAAGCTACAAGTAGATGCATCTAATCAATGGGGTAACTAATGAAACCAAAAACATATAAAAAAGTAGGTAAGTTTAAGTTTAAACGACCTCCCAGTCCCAAAATTCGTAAAAATGAACGTTTGCGTAAACTTGCTACTAGTGGTAAACTAACTACAAGAAAGTTGGAAAAACATATAGTCAAAGAGAGAAAAAAAGGCTATCCAGTTAAGTACTCAAAGCCTATAGGCTTTCGTAGATCGAGAAAAAGAAAATGAAAATAAAAGACGGACATACTGATGTAGCCTCAATGAGAAGACTTTGTAAAACTATCATAGAAGATTGTAAAGAAATCTCAGGCGCTTTACCAGAGCAAGAAGCAGCACTTCCGACTTGGTTAACGAATAAGATTGCAGTTTCAGGAGCATACCTTAACTCAGCTAGAGATTATCTAATGTACTATGTTGCAGAGGGTAATGATGATGAGGGGATGGACGTTTCTGATACAACTGTAGATAACCCAGGAAAGCCAGAGTCTGAATTTGGTATTTCTGGTCTTAGTATAGGAGAAGCAGATGCCACTGAAAAAGGGAAAGAGCCAGAAGACGATATCGAAGAACATCAAGGAGTTGATGAAGAAACCTTCACGTTCGAGATCAAAAGCGATAGCTACCATCTCGAAGAAACAGGGGATATCGAAGAAGGAAGCCCTACGCAAACAAGCGGTAGCTATAGCTTTGACTTCAGCGGGGAAAGCTCTTCGGAAACCGAAGAAATAAAATTTTGACTTTTACACACAATTCAACGAGAATGGAGACATGATATGCCAATGCACAAAATGAAAAATGGTATGAAAAATAAGCGTGGTAATGGAGCCATGATGAAAAAAAATGGTAATGGTAACGCCATGAAGAACGGGAATGGAAAGAACGGCAACGGGAAATCTAAGAACGGACTATCTGCATCGCAGAAGAAGTTACCTCCAGCTTTACAAAAAGCTATTCTTAAAAAGAAGGGTAAGAAATAATGTCTAATAAACAAATTCATGTAGTTAGCCCAGAACTTAATATGGGCGCTCAGTTCAAAGCTATTGACCAGATTCCTACAAATCACCTACAAGGTGGCGATACGATTCATGTGTTACCAGGTTCTTATACAGATCCAAGAACTACAAACGTTGCAGATGTAACTATTGTTGGTATGGGAGATGCTAAAGATATAGTGTTTACTGGCTTCTCAATTCCATCAGGAATTACTGCTGGTTCTAATGTTATTATCAAGAACTGTAAAATCAATTCACCAGGAGCGATCGTTGGTAACGCAGCTGTTACTGTCAAATTTGAAAATTGTATTTTTGATGGTACAAGCGGTAATGCAAGATCAGCCGCTTTAGCTATAGCTAATGCAGGTATTACAACTGGTGTACTAGACTCTAATGCAGCTGTTGCTGCAACAGACGCAGCTTCTGTTGTCGTAGCAGAAAATTGTACTTTTGGTGATAACGTATTGCCTGGGTACGGTGTTGTTGCACATAACAATTCTGGAAGTCATACTTACAGATATTGTAACTTTGCAGTAGATACTGGAATACTAAGTAATGTAGCGACAGCGATTGAGCACTGTACATTTACAGGAGCAAACTCGTACTTCACCTCTATTGCAGCAGGTGGGGCGCCAACAGTAACTGTGAGAGCTTCAGTTTCTGCAGCGGCTAATGCTGGTAATAATACCGAAACTATTAAAGCACTAATATCATAAGGAGGGCATAATAATGTCAATGATTAGAAAAGAAGTCACTGGTAGTGCAGAAGCATTGAAGTACATAAAAAATGCTAAAAATATGCCTGCAATTCCAAAAGGTGGCACACAGAGAACTTCATTCACGGGTTCAAGTGATTCCAGACCATCAGGCGCTGCATCAGGCGGTGTAATGGCTGGTATGAAAACCTCACCTGGTTATGTAGACCAAGGCCCAGTAATGGCTGACATGAGTTCAGCTGCTGGATCAATGGCTGCAGGTCATGTGTCAGGCGGACCAACAGCAAGTTCGATCAATAAGAAGTATCAAGCAGCTAGTGAAAATACTACAAGCGGCATGGGCGGTAAATTTATCGCACCTAAAAAAGGTGGCCCAGCGCTGTAAGGAGTGAATCATGGCTAGAAATACTTTTGGTTCAGGTGTTGGCGAAGGTAAGTTAGAAATGATCGGTGATCCAAGATACGGCTTAATCGAAGAATATGATTCAGCCGTAAAAACTAAGACATACGAATATTACAGAACTTTACCTGAGAAAACCAGAATGATTAAAGAAGTTAAAAACCCCAACTCACAAGTTGTTAAAATCGTAAAGGCTAAGAAATAAGTATTAATTTTTGCGGTGATTCCTACTGTGCTAGTGAAAAACCTAATAGTTGGGTTGTAAGATTAACTGATTCTTTAAAATGTACACGATTAGGTGTAGGAAAGAATGGGAGTTCTCACGAACACGCTATTCAAAGTTTTAATGAAAAGGCTGATATTACAGTGTTTTGTTGGACAGAGCCGTATAGACTATATCATAAAAAGTATAGTCTTAATATGGCATCTTCCGAAGAACATAAGTCTAAAAATAAAACCTATCAAGCTGCTTACGATTACTATAAATATATCTTTGATTGGCGACACTTAATAGATCGCCATCAAAGAGATCTTTTTTGGTTTGATACAACAAAGTTAAAAACATACAAAGGTCTAATTATTCATCTTTTTTCTTTTAAAGATGGGTTTTATCCTTTTGAAAATGGTTCAATAATAAAAAAACCACTAAGAGATATTGGTTTTGGAGGTGGTGATAAGCGTGCCTATGCTAATCATCTTACTGAAGAAAGAAATATACAACTTGCCGATAATCTTTACAAATTACTAAAGACAATGGATTCAAGATTATGATTACAGAAGTCGATGCTTTTAAAAGCAACTACGGTACTAAAAAAAGAAAAAAAGCACCTAGAGGGTATCATTATATGCCCGATGGTAGACTGATGAAAAATTCAGCACACAAAAAAAAGAAAAAATCTTCAACTAAGGTACGCGTCTCTCCACGCAGTATGGTAAGGCGCACAAAGAAAAGGTGATGCTTTACTCTCAAGTATAACTTTCTTTTGAATCTTTTTCTCTATCTCAACATCAACACTCACAAAAACAAGATCATCAATACCTAACCAGCTAAAGTCATAGTCTAGCCCATTACAATTTTCTATGGTTATCATGTCTTTTGCAGGTGATTTTTCTACAAGCACTCTGCTTACGAGTGCTCTTTTTTTGTCTATCTCAACCCCTACAGATTTTATATGAGGATATTGTTTATGTAAATCAAACAGACTATATGGGTACATACCAGAGCCAACTAATACAACATTATTAGCTTTAGGAAACATATATCTCATCTTTTTATCTCGTAAAGTCATGACTACATATTTATTTAGAGCAGCTTTTTCGTATGCAAGTTCTAGTTTACCAATAGACTTCCAATAAGATATTTTTTGAATTTCAGCTAAAGCTATTTGCTCTCGCCACTCTTCTCGCATCTTTTTAAATTCATCAAGAGATATATTTGAAGATTTCTCTGGCACTATTCTCAACTCCATTCATATTGTAACCAAACTTAACTGGAAACGACTCCTCTTTCATAGCTGCGCTAATAACTTTCGGCAGTAGCTTCAATTCGTTTGGGTTACATACTTTAAATACATTTAGTGGCTCAAATGCGTAGGCTCTCACAAACTGTTCTAACTTTTGTCCATTTTGTCTAGGTATTACTATAGACGGGCACTCTGTTTGTAGTATCTCCATAGTAGAGTTATAACCCCCATAAGTAATAAACAATGCACAATCTGATATTTTACTAGACAAGTTTTCTATATAATCTGTCAAGGTAACATTACCTTTTGTAGTATTTTTAAGTTTTTCCATGTAGCTATTTGCCATTGGCATTACAAAGTTAAGGTCAGGAAACTTTTCTGCGGCTTGTATTACTTGTTTAAATATAACTAATACTTCTTCTTTATTAAGCCCACAACTCACATAAACAGTATTATTTTTTCTACTATGTTTCTTTAACTTTTTATCTACAACATATCCTGTATATGTAATATAATCTTTTATCTCACTAATTACTGATGCTGTATTTTCTATTCTAACTCTATCAGCTAAGAGTGGCATAATATCTTTATCTCCATGTACTAGAATCTCATCATAGTACATCTCAATTGCTAGATTCTGTGTATTAGCAACCCAGTCTTGTAATCCTAATTCATGAGGCTCGTCCCAGGGATAATCTCTTATAGAGCAAATAACTTTTATATCTCTCTTTTTTGCTTCTTTTAAATAGGTAAAATACTCAAAAGCAAATTGATGACGACAAAAAGGAAACCCCTCTACTACAATTACTTTAGGTTTATGATGGTCTAGTATTGACTTCCATTTTCGGATTCTAAAACGTATAAGTTCTTTTTGTTGGATAAAATTAAATATCTTTTTTATATCTTTTACTTTATAGTCATGTAAAAGAGCATAATGAGTTGTATTTGGAAATTCTAATGGAGGTTTGAATAATTGATCGACTACTACACAATCTGTAGTTTTACCTACTTCCTCTGCTAGCAACTTAACTCTGTTAGCGTGTCCTATACCCCTATAATATTGTGTTAAAAATAAAACCATTACAATCCTAGCTTTTATAAATTTATTTATTTCAAA
>MDSV01241928.1_pt1 | contig 10161 bp, 7 predicted proteins | sample 810851 | NCBI WGS metagenome assembly MDSV01 (sample SAMN05326640, study PRJNA326480) | marine metagenome | isolation source: seawater | place: Atlantic Ocean: North East | collected 2012
ACCCTAAAATTGCCGTAACCACTACCACACTGAAGGCAACGGTGACGTTGTTGATCAGGCCAATTCCACCAACACGCATGATATCAATGAACAAAACCAACCGTAGGGGGGACGGTTTCAGTTGGAGAAGAACTTTGCCTAAGTAGAGGCGACTTGCCAGAAAAAGGGCCATTCCAGCATGGCACACAATCATGGCGATTGCTGGACCAATCACACCTAGCTTGGGGAAATGCCCCCAACCAAGAGTCAATGCACCAGAAAGGATAATTTGACAACTGCAGCCAACGATGAACATCCTGGCTGGTGTAAGTGTATCCCCACTCCCCCGAAAAATGGCAGCCAGAATGTAGAGCATCCAAGTAACAACAGAACCGCCAAACGCTATTTGGGCATAGCTGACAGCTCCCGTCAGCACTTCACCAGTTCCGCCCATTCCCTGGAAAATTTCCGCTGGGAAGAGACCAAGGGGCAGGATGAAGAGCGATGACATGCTGATACCAATCACCACAGCATGCCAGGCCAAGGCACTCACCTCGCTGATCGCTCCTCTCCCGAGCGTTCTGGAAATGGCTGAAGTCACCCCTCCTCCAATTGCTCCAGCTGCCATAAAGACGATCAATGTTTGAAAAGGAAACACCAGGGCCAGGCTCGCCAATGCCACAGTTCCCGAATCTGCGACAAACCAGGCATCGCAGAATGTCACCAGGATCGTCATTACGACACCAAGTACATTTGGGCCTGTGAGCCTCCAGAGCATCTGGGAAATTGAACCCTCTAACAGGAGAGATAGTTGGCGAGAGCTTTTTGATTGGTCCATTCCTCTCCAATACAGATGTATTCTCGGTGTGTGAAATAGGCTTAGGAGGTCTACTTTACCTAAAGGGAAGATACCCTGGCTGTATTTAGAAACAGACTAATCAGAAAATTTGAGAGGAGGAGTGCGAGGCCAGTTTTGTCAGGTTGCTCAAACTTTCTCCTGAATTGCGAGAGTGAGCATCGTCAGGCATCCAAAAATTACTGAGATTAAAATGACTAGCCAGAACATTGACACTAGGGCTTTGTCCTGCACTAACCATTTCAGATAGGTATTCGAGTGGATCCAGAGAAATTTAGCAATCTCTGACCAATGAGATTTGTGAGGCTGTCCCAATCAGTTTCTAACTATTGTGGGATGGATACTGGCCAAGTTAGAGGGTTAGTCACCAGAACTAATCAGGGAACCTCTCCTCGCTTACCTATCTCTAATCTCTCATGTGCTAGCTTGTCGCCGATAACTGCGCATGAGTAGGATGGTAAGCCAGCAGATGATAAAAATCGTGAAAGAAGTCAATAGCCAGAAATACAAATAATATGAACTCAGTGAACCATCCTTGCCAATGGAGTAGCCAAAGATAAAGACTCCCCAAAATGCGGTGATCATGAGCCACAATTTGATCAACTTACTTGCCCTCATCGCTCAATTCTCCTCAAAAAAGCCCAGCAACTGCAGCAAGGCTGGTAATCATCAACAAATATTTCTGTGGGTGAGCGTTGCTTCACAAGAACGCATATAAAACCAGGTAACCAACGTAGAGAAATAGCAGCAGTCCTAAGAACGACTAAGTAAACTTTTTCATGGAGTCCCTCTTTCAAAAAAATTCGAAAGAACTAACGGCTTTTCATCTAGTGCGGAGCTACACTCATGGGTCTTCCTGAAACAGATTTCTTCGGTCTAATTCAGCAATAGAAAGAGATCGGATACGGTGTGCACAATATGTTTGTTCGAGACCTTTCTTTCTCTATCTTGCCTGAAAGAAAACTTGTATCACAAGAGTTTGCTCTAACCGAGCATGTGTCATTAGAAAACCACAACTAACTGCCAACTTTGTAGCAGGCCATGTCTTTTACTTCAACCAACAGCACAAAATCTTTGAATCCTATCGGTGTCTTTCAGTCCTTACAAACGGAAGCGTGACAAAAAATTCCAAATCAGCTCATTGGTCCCAAAGCCTGCGACTTGAAGATCGAACCAAACGTGTTCTCCACCAATCACTTGGTAATGCTGTACTTCAACACCTTCTTGTCCTCCAGCATAAACAAAGGAATGTACCGTCTGTCCGCTGCTTATCGTTGTTTCCTCAGTGGGCGAGGATTGGGTCCGATTAAAATCAACCCAATATTCAATCACACCTTCCGCAGACACAGAACCACTCGAATCTCCTTTTGGATTAGAGACATTGTCTGATGTGTAGTAGGGCAAGATATAATCTTGGGTTCCATGCAACGTAATAACAGCAGTTGGCTGAGGCGGCTGGCATAGATTACCGATGTCGGTCAGCATAGTTCCAGACACAGAACCAACCGCAGCAATCCGTTCTCCACGATAGCAAGCAAGGCCAAAAGCGAGCATGGCGCCATTCGAATATCCGACAGCATAAACACGTTTTTCATCGATTCGGTAGTTCGCGCTCAGGTTGTCAACTAACGACTCGATGAATCCGAAGTCGTCCACCGTACTTTTGTTGGTTGCAGATGGTGGAGACGGGTTCCAGTGAGGAGAACCGTCGAACAAGGATCCTTGGGGGTAAGCAAGCAGGAAGATTTGCTCTTCTGCAAGTTGGCGAAAGTCGCTCGTCAACAAATGGTTGGCGGCAGAGCCTCCATATCCATGGAAGTTTAGTAGTAGCGGAATAGCTTCTGTTCCCTCGGAGGACTTCGGCAAGTAAACCAGAGCTTCTCGGAGGACACCATCATGGTTCAATTCCAGCCATGTGGTATCTGGAATGTTGATATTTGAGGAATCTTTTAGATCTATTTCTGAGGAATCTTTTGCAACGCTACAGCCCCAGAGTTGAAGACAAACAAGTAGGGCAGTCAAAATTTTGATAAAATTTCTCTCGAAAGATCGAATTATGGAGTATTTCATTCCGTTAGAGTTTTGCACAATTCTCTGAGCAGAGACGCGCCATCACCGCTCCAAGCACTACCATGCATACATGCGAAGGTCGTGGGATTTGTAGACGCCAATTTTTCAATCAGCATAGCTGTATTTTTTGTGTAGGAGAAATCGTCCATTGCCTGACGAAACGCTTGGCTAGGTCCAAGAATGTCTGACTCTGTGAGTGGGGGATCACCGATACCTCCCTGTGTGAAAAGATCACCACACAATAGCGTCTTTGTAGTTTGCTCTGAAAGAAAGCCACAATCCTAGCCGTGAGGTAGGTGTGGAGTGTCGTGCCATTGTAGAGAATGAGATCCTAGTGATAGAACTTCACCATCGGCCAAGGCTCTAGGTGGCCGGTCTGCAATGTCCTGTACAGAAACCATTGCGGCTACGACACTACAAACAGGCTCAGCTTGGGGTGCCACTGCAAGCCACTCATTCAGGGAGCCACACTCATCTGCTTCCACATGTGAGATCGCAACATAACGGATCTTCTCAACCAGCATTACACTAGCTACCGCCTCTTTCACCAGTGGAAACATTTTTCGCAAACCTGTATGGAACAACAATGGTTCATCATCTCTAACCAGATACTGGTTGAAAGAAAATTTATTCCCTTCACCAAGATCAACAGGAGTATTAATTCTATAAATACCGTCGGCAATTTTGTGAATATTTGTGCAAGATTCCTGGTTGGTAACGGTCATTATTCATCCAAAAAAGTAGTTTAAACTACTTTGCAAAAAACTCTATATCGATGAACATTAAACAAGCCACATCCTCATTATTAGTTTATTGAAAAGAAGAGATGATTTGCGGTTATTTTGCTTTGCTGATTTGTTACAGTTTATCAAACTGTTGGCTATGAGATTTTATCCATGGAATAGATCGTATCGACAATGTTGTACTTGGCATCAACTTCAGCGGCTTCAGGTGACGACATCATGGCTGTAAACATTTCCATATCTGTTACATTCATCAATCCAACTGCCTTGTGATCATTGATCTTGGCAATCTCCCATTCAGAAACACATTTTTGCATTTCTCCCTCAAATTCACCGAGCATCGCTTTAAATTCTTCGAACGAACAATCAAAAGTTGTGATCACACAAATATTCATTATGATTCTCCTATAATTTGTACACTGAATAACAACCTCCGAAACCTGAGAGACACCAATTCAACAATCTTTGATTTTCAGAGCTCGGCCCTGATAGATACATCCAACAATGCGAGGCATGTTTTTCAGGTAGAAATGCTCAACTGGCTTCATCACAAAACGTTGTGAGCGAATGATATTTTCGATAGGTCGATTCAACTGACACCCATCACCAATAAAATTTTGAAATGGATTCATAAATTCCTGCCAACTCGCTATTTTTGGATCAGGAGAAAGACCATGTTCCAAAAAATAAAAACAACCTCCAGGTTTTAGCACCCGCCAAATTTCGCTCATTGCTTGATTTACAGATGCAATGCTACAAAGAGTGAATGTACTGACAACACAGTCGAAACTCTCACTTTCCATAGGTAAAGATTCTCCTTCCAGTTCGTGCTGACAAATCGGAATATTTATCTGCGCAATCCGACTGGCCGCCTTAGCGTGCATCTTCGGGTTCTTGTCCACAGCATGTACCTCTTGAACACTCTCAGGGTAATGCAACAGATTGAGGCCTGTGCCGAACCCGATTTCTAAAACTCGTCCATGCGCCTCTCTTACGCAGTACTTCCTAAGAGGCTCTAACTCGCTGCTGGAAAGTGCCCAATCGCAGAGGCAAGGAAACAGATACTGGGAGTACAATTTCTGGAGCATTACAAGTGCTGAAGCTTTTCAAACATGCTGATCCTGAAGACTAAACAGTCTCATTCCCAAGAATCAAAGACTAGCTTAGGCATAGGTGGGGGTGGTGCCTTCACATCCATACCATGAAACTCTGCCGCTTTTTGTTTCATTTCCTCAGGCATTGATTCCATCATCTTTGCCCAACTAGCTAGCGGATCCCTGCCCTCTAGAGTAATGATGATAAAGTCACCGCCTGGGGTTTCCTGCAGAAAAGATCTCTCGTGCACTCCTACCTCATCCCGGACTCGGACAGTTTCAGCCCGACCAGGGCCATTAAAGCCTTCATCCAGAAACTTTTGCCACTCCTCTTTTTTGCCCGGTAAGATCGGTAATGCCATTGCTATCATCGCCATTTTGAAACTCCGTGATTTTTGACTTCAATGCATAAAGCGAATCTCGCTTAAGTAAGCCGATAAGCAGAACATAGTGGCTTTGCCATTCCGTTGTTATCAACCAATTGGTAGTCTTCAGTCAAGCCCTAATCTCTCCTTGAATCCTTAAATCATCGGAAAATCTTTTTCCAAAAAGAGTCCTAGGTTTCGACTTCCGCTTTGCGGCTAGTTCAGCTAACAATTCGCAGTTCTTTCAAATTTCTTGAAATTAATTTTAGGAGTGCAAGCCATGAAACTAGTACGCTACGGAGCCAAAGGTAAGGAGTTACCCGGTATTATTGATAATGATGGAAAGCTGCGATCTCTGGCTGGCCTGGTCAACGAGGAGAGTGAGCAATTTCTCTCAGACAAGGGCCTTGCGGAACTGGGTCGTATGAATCTTAGCAAACTCCCGCTGGTTCCTGGGAAACCTCGGTTTGGTTGTCCTGTTGCTAACGTCAGCAAATTTGTGGCAATTGGCCTGAACTATACGGATCACGCCAAGGAGACCAACTCTCCAATTCCTAAAGAGCCAATCATATTTATGAAAGCTCTAAACTGTCTTCAGGGGCCAAACGATAACGTGATGCTCCCTCGAGGATCGGTCAAGACTGACTGGGAGGTCGAATTGGGGATCGTGATCAGCAAAAAAACTCGCTATGTCACCAAGGAAAACGCCTTGGATCATGTTGCGGGCTATGTACTGGTCAATGATGTTAGTGAGCGCGAATTTCAGGCGGAGCGTGGTCCTCAATGGGACAAGGGAAAAGGCTGCGACACCTTCGGTCCAGTTGGCCCCTATCTAGTGACTCGTGATGAGGTAAAAGACCCTCAAAATCTGGAGCTTTGGCTAGACGTCAACGGCAAGCGGATGCAGACAGGCAACACCAAGACGATGATCTTTCCTGTGAAGGAAATCATCAGCTATGTCAGCGAATTCATGACCTTGTTTGCCGGTGATATCATCACTACCGGCACGCCTCCTGGAGTTGGTTCTGGCATGAAGCCTCAGGTTTTCCTAAAGGCAGGTGATGTGATGACCCTCGGCATCAGTGGCTTGGGAGAGCAGCGGCAGACGGTCGTTCCCTTCAAGCTATAGGGCTGTCTTTTGGGTTGACCAAAACCAAAGAAAACAGTTTTGATCAACCTGATAGTGATACAGTCTTTGATACATGACTAATGATGATGGCAATTTCAATGCGGGTTGGTTCACATTTATGGGTTAATGACAAAGACTGTGGACTTGTCAATTAGATTAATAGTTACGCGTCAAACCATTTAACAATTGATTGTAAACACTGTCTTCAAGGATGGTGAGCATCTCTTGACCAATTGCTGTTTCACTGAGCTTAGTTTTTACGGCTTCAGGCGTACTCGGAAATTCATCATTCCCTGAGGCATGATCCTTAATACCCCGATACTCCACCAACAGGTTCATCAGAAATTCTATGCTCGCACAAGACGGATCAATACAAGTGCCAGTAATAACACCATTGACTGCCTCAGCATTTTCGGGATGGCGATACCAGGGGTATTCACCAGCCATTGCTTCCCAGGTCAATCGTGTAAGAGTGCTCTGGTTCCAATTGCATCCTGCTGAAGTTTCTTCTCCACAACCTGTTGAGCTAGCCGAAAACTGATCTGGATAAGCACTTGTGTAGCCGTAGTGATGCCAAAGGTGGATTGCTTCTTCCAGCAATACTTCTTCAACTCCATTTACTCCTGCATCACCCGAAGCCGCGGACAACCATGAGTGCTTTACGCCCATGTCTTTTCCTAAGTATTCACCCAGGGCACTAATGATTTCTCCTTCCAATGCTTCATTTGAAGAACTCATCATGTTCATCCACGTTCCTGTTGAGCGAGTCTGAAGCAAATTGACGACACCAGTGTCATCAAGGTAACCATCTTGGTTATTATCTAAGATTTCAGCAAGCAAATCCGCTTGTCGTTGTGTCAGTGCCGTTATATCCAATCCAGCAGGAGATGAGTCGTTACTGTTGGCGACCAATACCCCCCCAACTAGTGAACATTTCTGATAGTTGTACTGATTAAGAAGATTGACAGCCTCTGTACCAATTTCTTGGCTGAGCGAAGAGCAATCCAAAACTATTGGTCGGGTAATTTCATTTCCTGTGCTACCTGCCAATTCACTGTTAGGCCCTTCTTCGGCAGACTGGCTGGAGTCACCGTCAGAATCGCTGGTTGAGTCAGTTAATCCAGCCACTGGACTCAATTCTGTCAACACACTGTTACCACTAGCATCTTCACCGTACATGACATATTGGAAAGTGACAGGTTCACCAAATTCATCCGCCAACTCTAGTAGTTCTAGCGTGAACTCTGGCTCTTGAGTCACCTCAACTACTTCGCTTATTTCAAACCACTCTTCACCAGTTTCAAGATCATTTAAGTTAAAAGCGTAGGTGAAAAATTGAATCTTATCCTTGGGCTTTAAAATTTTTGTTGTTTTATCGATTAGGATATATCCTTCTTCGTCATTATCATCCCTGAACTGTAGTTTGTAGGTTTGGATGCCATATTGGGTGACCGCACTGTTCTCATCAACTACCAATCGGAGCAACGCGTAGTCAGCAGGAAAATTATAACCCAATGCTTCATAGTTCTTTTCTGAGTCATAGTAATCAATCTCCCCAACATATACACTATAAGTCTGCCTATCTTCTTGGTACTGATCTTCAAAGTAGAGGGGCATGAAGATTGATTCATCAGTATTCACTTTGATAGTATACCAGCGCTGGTCCCACTCTGGAGTGAAGTATTGGCCTTCTACCTGAGTCGGATAAGCATTTAGTTCTGCAATTACAGACAAGTAGGTGCCTTCTTCGTATTCTTCTGCAATCCCATAGATAGTTCTCACCAAGCTGAGATTGGGGTCTTGAAAAGTTGCCAAGGCTCCTGCTGTTGCTCCACTCACACAACTTCTGGCGTTCCGGTCAGTTTTCACCTTAACCGTATTGCGCCGATCTCCAATTAAAAAGGGTAGGTACCGTAATGCCCGTTTACTTCTTTCTGTTGAGAGTTCATCCTCACAAAGTATAGATGAGTCTTCTTGTGCCGTTGACTCCTCTCCTGAAGCAGTATCTTCAGCACCTGCCCAACTAGTGTCCCATTCTTCATCCCATTCTTCATCAAAACTTACATTGGCAGCATTAGTGTCTGTTACATAATTCATCACTGTGGGCGCTGTTGTATCGGAAGATTTAGCTATACTGTAAGCTTGGGCAAACTTGACCCAGTTTTCACTAACTCGCAGCGAATTATAGTAATCTGTCAGCGCTGTAATTGGCTTTACTGCATTTTCGGGAGCGTCAATAGCAACTCCCCATGAGTTAGGACGAGTACCGTCTTCTTTGCTGTAGACAACATAATTATCAATCGCAGCAATCAACGATTCTAAGCTGCTCTTTTGATCATCCTCAGTCACTCTCTGCTTAGTCAGATGACTCATATGCTTCAAATCAACAGAGGAGCGGGTACCAGATTGGGCTGATTTCCCGTATGCTTGGGTTTTTGATGTACTATTGTTTAAAGCGCCAATGACTGCTTGATCACTTACCTGAAGTTTGCCAGTTAGATTAACCAGCACAGAATCTAATTGGGAGACCACTTCATCGTACTTATTCAAGTCAACCAGGGAGAGTGTTTTCCCAGAGTCTTCATAAGGATGGGAACCTTTGGCAACAAAGTTATCGATTATATTTTTTGCCGCAGCGGTGGCATTGTCTGCTGCACCGTAAGATTCTAGGACATTTTCCCAATTCCAGCCATGACCAGGTTCTAGTTCTTCAGAAGCCAGCAGAAAATTAGCTTTGCCTTTAACAGCTTTAGCCACTTCCAGAGTAGCCATCAAGCAAGAGTCGAAGCCAATCACATCGTAAGTTTGATTGGCCGTAGCTAGTGAATCCTCAATTTCTTTGAGTTGCAAAGGATCACCATTAAAATTTTGATCGTTTCCAAAACCTTCAAGGTTGGCACCGTGGTCCCAGAACACAAGCATTCTCTGATCAAAATCGGTGTATGCGCCTAGAAAGCTGAGAAACAACTTCAATGAACTGGCGTCACCCATGTGAGCGTCAGGAGCTACATATAAATATTCGTCTGATGGCTCGTTGCTAAAGGCACCGTCCGAAGAGTCTTTTCGAATCTGCTCCAGATTGGCAAACCACATTCCTTTCCAATTGGACGCTCCTCCAAAGGCAACTACTACTTCTAAATTATTTAATTCTGCACCTGTGGCTGCCACCATTTCCTTGAGGTCAGTAGTACCGTAACCATTGTTCCCTTCTAAATCACTGCCCACCATATAAACTGCGAGTAATTTTTTACCTTCACCATCTACCTCTGATGGAACTAGCGGAGCAAGTGTGCCTGCACTGGATGAGTGCCCTAACTTGCCAGCTCTGGGCTGAACTGTAACTGTATTGGGCTTAGTAGCTTTTGTTCCTGATTCACTACTGCTATCACCTCCACTACAGCCTGATAGAATTAGTAGTAGCAAAGAAAGACCGCAGAGTAATTGAATTTTTTTCGGTATTTGCATGTCTTACTTCAGGTGAATATTAACTTAAAATAATTAAAAATAACTAATATCACTTAGAGTAATAGATCGAAAACCATAATTTGCGATAGGCATTTTACTTGTTGGGAATGCGTATTCGGAATTATTTATCAAATTATATACAGTTGGATCTTGCTCCTGCAATTTTGATTTCGTGTGCGGGCACCACTCAGTTTGAGCTTTCTGACGTCCAGCTTCAGAGGCGTGCATACCAAAATTAGAACTAACTGCCCAATAAATGTATTCTGTGATCATAGTTGCATAGTCAGCAGTATTATCCTCATAAAAGTACCACGCTTTTATTGAGCCTCCTACCTTACCCGCATTCGCACAGTCAGAATTGTTGTAAATCCAAGCACCATTTGTGAGCTGAGTTTGTCGGCCACCTCTGGCAACATCCATTGCCTTCGCAAGTAATGATGTTGATTCATTAGATTCACCA
>MDSV01246270.1_pt1 | contig 10161 bp, 11 predicted proteins | sample 810851 | NCBI WGS metagenome assembly MDSV01 (sample SAMN05326640, study PRJNA326480) | marine metagenome | isolation source: seawater | place: Atlantic Ocean: North East | collected 2012
GTCATAACAGGTGGCACAGAAGCTGGTATATGCGAAATTGGAATGGGGGGGTTTAGCACCATGCAAGCCTTATCTACTTGGGGTGGTGATCCTAAATTAGCAAGTAGACCATTTGATATTAATCGTGATGGATTTGTTCCTGCTGAGGGCAGCGGGATAATAATTTTAGAAAGTCTAAAACATGCAAAAAAAAGAAATGCCAAAATTTATGGTGAAATAGCAGGATGGGGAGTATCATCAGATGCTTATCATCTAGTTCAACCTCATCCAGATGGTTTAGGAGCAGCTAAAGCTATAGAATCTGCATTAAGATCAAGTAACATTAATCCTGAAAATGTGGACTATATCAATGCTCATGGAACTTCTACACCAATTAATGATAAGGCTGAAACTAATGCAATAAAAAAAGTCTTTAAGGATACAGCATACAAAATACCAATTAGTTCTACCAAATCAATGATTGGACATAGTCTAGGAGCATCTGGATCTCTTGAAGCGATTGCTTGTATCAAATCTATTGAAGAAAAAATTATCCATCCAACAATTAATCTTTACGATCAAGATCCTGCATGCGATCTTAATTACGTGCCTAATAAAGCCATAGAAAAAGAAATCAATACTGTTTTATCAAATAGTTTTGGCTTCGGCGGGCAAAATGCTTGTATCGTACTAAAAAAATTATAAAGTTATTTTTTATAAACTAAAACTGAGCGTTCATTACTCATGTTAACAAAAACTTTTGAATCTATAGAAAATTTTTCTAAATTATTTACTCTTGAGTGAATAATTTCACCACTTTCAGAAATTATTTCATACTCGTCATATTCACCCTTATATTCTCTTGAAATTACTCTGCCTAAAGCATTTTTGTCATTTGTAGAGCTTGGGCTTAGATTTACGTCTGAGGGCCTAATTAATACTAATACTTCTTCACTATTATCAATTTTTTCTAAGAATTTAGTACCAAATTTTCCAAAAGAAGTTTCAACATAATTTTTATTGTAATTTCCTTGTATAAAATCACAAGGGCCAACTAATTTAGCAACATCAGGTGTAAGTGGATTATTATAAATATGCTCCGGGGTATCTATCTGTAAAATTTTTCTGTTTGAAACAACTGCAACTCTATCTGAAATAGCTAGAGCTTCTTCTCGATCATGAGTGACCAAAATAGTAGTTGTTTCGGTATTAGTACTAATTTTCTTAATATCCATCCTTAATTCTCTCCCTAAAACTCTATCAAGATTACTAAATGGCTCATCTAAAAGAAGAGCAATAGGATTAATTGCAATAGCTCTAGCTATGGCAACTCTTTGTTGTTGCCCTCCTGATAATTCATGAACATACTTATTTTCATACCCAGGCATACCTACCATAGATAATATATTATTTATGATATCCTTTTTATTCTCTTCCAACTTAGATATACCAAATTCAATATTTTTATAAACCGTCATATGAGGGAAAAGAGCATAATCTTGAAAAACTACACCTAAATTTCTATGGTTTGGAGGAACATGTAAAAAGTTAGAACCAACTAGCTGACCTCCTATCCTTAGGTATCCAGATGAAATTTTTTCAAATCCTGCAATCATTCTAAGAGTAGTAGTTTTACCAGCTCCACTCTCGCCTAGTATACTTATAAACTCACCATGCTTAATACGAAGATTGAGATTTTCAATTGTTGGAGATGAATCATTTTGGTAAAAATGTGTAACATCATCAAGATGAATTACACCAGTATCTTCTGAACTCATCTCTGATTTTATTTTTCTTTCTTGTTCATTAGACAATCTTTTGAACTTATTAAAACTTAGCTTCATATCATCACTTTTGTATATTATATTTTGAACTTTTTAATGTCATGAATGCCATCGGAATTCCAGCAATTAGTATTAGTATAAGCGAAGCTCCACCGGTTCTAGTAAAAAAAGCTTCTGTTGCAGCTCCCCATATAGTTGTCGAAAGAGTATCATAACCTATTGGAGATAGAATAAGTGTAGCAGGAAGTTCTTTTAGTGTAAGTAAAAAAACAATTATTCCACCAGAAATAATACCTGGCATTATTAGGGGAAGGGTAACTTTTGACATTACCTTAATAGGTGTTTTACCTAAGGAGTATGCAGCATCTTCTAATCTTGGATTTACCTGCAAAACAGATGCTCTAATTGAACCAATACTGGCAGGAATAAATAGAACAATATAAGAAAAAATTAATAACCACATTGATTGGTATAACGGAAAGAATAAATTTATACTCAAAAATACTAAGGACAATGCGACAACTATACCAGGTAGTCCAAAACCAATGTATGATGAGAATTCAATAAAATTATTGAGTTTATGTTTATAACGTGTAATAAGCAGCGCTACAGGCAAAGCTGTGAGAATAGTGAAAAAACTAGCTAAAAATGCAACATATAAAGAATTTATCACTGGATTTAAAAGAGGAAGAAGATCATTACCGTTAATTAGCCCCCTAATTAACCAGTAAAATAACACACCTATGGGAGTTAATAAAGAAAGTAAAATAATTAATAATAAAATTAATACTAATGGCCATTTAAAAATCCCTGTTTCTATGTGTTTAGATATTTTTTCAGCTCCTGAAGTACTTCTATGAAAAACTCCCTTACCCCTAGTAAAATATTCTATAAAAATAAAAAATAAGGCAAAAAAAACTAATAATAATGACAATATCGAAGGAAGAGATCTATTAATTGAGGCATCATATAAAGTCATGATATTTACTGTAAATGTATTATATCTAAGAAGTGCCATACCGCCGTAATCACTCAACGTATATAAAGCCACCAATAATGCACCTGCAGCAATAGCTGGTCTAAGTAAAGGAATAGTTATGAAAAAAAATGTCTTTACAGAGCCGTAGCCTAATGACCTTGAAGCTTCTAATAATTGAGGATCAAGTCTTCGTAAAGCACCTCTAACTATCAAAAAAACATAGGGATAAGTCATAATTACAAGCACAAATGTAGCACCTGGCAAACCATAAATTTCAGGTAATCTATCAACTCCAAATATTGATAAAAACTTCTGCAATTGTCCTTTAGGAGAATATAGCTCTACTACTGTTGTGGCTAGTATAAAACTTGGTATAACTAAAGGTAAAATCAATCCTAATGTAAGAATTTTTTTAAATGGAACATCAGTTTTTTCAATTACCCATGCTGCAAAAATAGAAATAATTGATGAAACTACAGAAACAAGAATAATAATTGAAATCGTACGAAAAAAAACTAAAAAAACATTTTTAGTAAGTACAATACTCATAATTTTATTATCAACAATTTCAAAGGATCTAAAAAGTAAATATAAAGCAGGAGTAATACAAAGTAATGCTACTAATAAAGCTAGTATAATTAATAATGTTGGAGGCTTACTCTTATTATGTAATATGTTTTTTGCAAATTTGTTCTGATTCATGAAGTTAAATTCTACTAAATTCATTACCAAAATTATACACAATGATAAATCTAAAAAAAAATAAACTAATATATTTAATTATTATCCTGATAATAATAGTAATAACTTTACTAATTTTTGATAGTGATGATGAACAGACTTCGAATAATTTTGTCCCAACGGCAATTGCAACTATTACACCAGAAGCAATAATTACACCTACCGTAATTATTGCTATTGATACACCCACCATTACTTCATCAATATTAATTACTCCAACAATTGAAAAAATTCAACCAACACCAATTCCACCTAGGTCATATGTTGAAGAAATGGGAAGACTAATTTACGAAAAAAACATTAATGCTGAAACGTTATTTCTCAAGTCTGTATCTATAAATGAATGGGAAGATGAATCTCTTGGTTGCCCGAAACCTGGAGAATATTATTCTGATGAAAATAAGCCATATAAAGGATATAAATATGTTATAAGTGATGGAGAAAATGACTGGGAATACCATACAAATTTAAACGATACATATCTCATAAGATGTAATGAAATATCAGATCAAACTCATCAGCTAATTAATATAGCTTCTGAATTAGATTTATTCAATACCAAGGAGATAAACATATACAGATGGGATTTTGATGAAAATGAGTTCTTTTTTCTTGAGAAATTAGAACAAAAAGATCAAGTATTAATTATTGATATATTAAATACAGAATTAGTTTTATCTGTTCAAGAACCATGTCGTAGCTTGTTCATGCTAGAATTTCAGAAAAACAATTCAAAAGAAATCTTAGAATTTTTATGCTCTGAAAATAAGACTATCTTATTTGGTAGTCAATCCTTTTGGAATAAAAAGCAAGCAACAGCCCCAAATGAAATAGGTAAAATTGTTGGGTCGTATCTTATAGGGCAACCAATCCCAACAATACCAGAATAATGATAAAATTATTGATTAAATGACAATAACAAAAATTCATAATAAAAATCTTGAACTAATTGATCTAGTTAAGAATTATCTGCCTGAAAAAGAAGTTGTATCAATAAAAAAAGCACTAGATTTCGCTCATGATTCTCACAAAAATCAAAAAAGAATTTCAGGGGAACCTTACATAATACATCCCGTTTCTACTGCCTTTCATTTAGCTAAGATGAGACTTGATAGCGAAACTATTCAAGCAGGATTATTACACGATGTGATAGAAGATTGCGGAGTATCCCATGAAGAATTAGCAGAAAACTTTAATATTAATATAGCTAATTTAGTTGATGGAGTAACAAAATTAAAAAAATTAGATATGATTCCTACCAATTCAAAAATGATAAAACAGTATACTAAACACGAAACTTCAAGATCCGCCTCACTAAGAAAAATGCTAGTAGCAATGGCTGAAGATACTAGGGTAGTGTTGATTAAACTCGCTGATAGATTACATAATATGGAAACTTTAGAGCATTTATCAACAGCAAAAAGGAAAAGAATATCTCGAGAAACACTAGATATATATTCACCGATAGCTCACAGGTTAGGCATGAATGAAATGAAGTGGAAACTTGAAGATTATGCTTTCAGGCACCTAAATCCAGAATCTTATAGAAACACTTCGAAATTAGTTAATAGAAAAAGAATTGAAAGAGAAAAATATACTTCAGCTGCAATAAAATCAATCGAAAAGCCATTAATTGAAAATGGAATAAATTGTTATGTTGATGGTAGAGTCAAAAATTTATATAGCATCTATAATAAATTAGAAAAATATAAAAATCTTGGAAAAAAATTTGATGAAATTTACGATCTTATAGCTCTAAGAGTAATCTGTGATAACGAAAAAGATTGTTATTCTGCTTTAGGTTTTGTACATTCCAAGTGGCGTCCAGTACCTGGACAATTTGATGACTATATAGCAACGCCTAAAGAAAATATGTATCAAGCACTTCACACATCTGTTAGAGGGCCAGGCAATTATCCTATTGAGGTTCAAATAAAGACAAAAGAGATGCATACAATTGCAGAAGAAGGACTTGCATCACACTGGGTGTATAAAGATGTAAAAAATTCGGAAATCAATATTGATGATTTCGAAAAAAAAATGTCTTGGCTTAGAAGGTTACTTGACTGGCACAATGAAATGTCAGGAGATGAAGAGTACTTAGATAATGTTAAGACGGATATCTTAAATGATCAAGTTTTTGTATACACTCCTAAAGGTGACGTGAAAGATTTACCAACTGGAGCAACACCGTTAGACTTTGCTTATAGAATACATACTGATCTTGGACATGATGCAGTAACAGCAATAATCAATGGAAAAATTTCACCATTAAATACATCTCTTTCTAATGGAGATGTTATAGAAATAAAAAAATCAAAGTCAAAAAGAGGTCCAAGTCTAGATTGGTTAAATAAAGATCTAAGATACATAATAACTGCAAGCGCACAAACAAAAGTACGACAATGGTTTAGGAAGCAAGAAAAAGAAGCAAATATCGATCGAGGTAAAGACATAATCAAACGAGAAATAAAAAGGCTTGGAATAAGGAATTTCTCAGAAAAAGAAATTTTTCTTACCTTAGAATTTGAAAATTTCGAAGAATTATGCGAGGCAGTTGGAATCGGACAAATATCAATTCAAGCCATTACAGAACTAATGAGTCCTGAGAGAGAAAAAAAATCTTACTTAAATTTATATGATGAGAATTATATTCGAACAGAAGACAAAAATGTTTTTATTATGGGAGAAGAAAAGTTCTCTTTAAAAATTGCAAAATGTTGCAACTTAGTGCATGGTGATGAAATTATGGGGTACTTAACGAAAAATAAACAAGTTACTGTGCATAGTGAAAATTGCAGAATAATTATTCAAAATCCGGAAAAAAATGTTGATGTAGCATGGAGGCATTCAGAATCTGCATTCGCGTCAAGAATTGAGATACACGCTTACGACCGTTTAGGATTAATTAGAGATATAACAGATATAGTTTCATCTGAAAATATCAATATACATTCCTTAGTTTCACAAGAACATCCAAAAAATAATATTTCTAATGTCTACTTAACAGTGTACACTGAAGGAGTAGAACAACTAAGCAGGCTGTTTTCACGTATTGAGACAATACCTGGAGTAAATAACGTATTTAGAGTTTATAAAAAATAATCATATATTAGAAGGAAAATTAATGCCACCAAAGAAAACTTTACGTTCACAAAAAAATAAAGCAGTAAGAAATAGAGCTGCTAAATCATTTACTAGAAGTAGAGTAAAAAATGCTATTGATGCTATTGATAATGATGCTATTGATAACAAAGAAGAACTGCTTAAGAAAGCTTTCTCAGCACTTGATAAAGCAGCTTCTAAAGGAGTTATTCATAAAAATAATGCTTCAAGAAAAAAATCTAGATTATCAAAAAAGATTAATGTAAATTAATTCTTTCAATGACTAATTCAAATAATGCTGAAAATATTCAAGAAAACCATAAATTACAATCCTCAAAAACCAACACACTTTATAATTGGAAAATTCGTCACCCTTACGAGGATGTAGAAGATAGGGTATGTGTCGAAGTAAATGCTTGGCGTGGATTATTGTATCGTTGGAGATTTGTAATACCGCATGATTACAAGGGATTAGTAAAATGGGGTGTAGGCAAATCAGGAACTGGAAAAGTTGAAGACTCTATTAAAAGAAAGATACAGAATGGACCCGTAAAAATGGTAAACGGTCCAACAGTATTATGGTTCGGTGGTAATGAGTCAATAAGTACAGATCTTTCCGCATATTTAATTTTTCAAGGTAAGCCCCCTGATTATATTTCTTTTGGTCAGGCTAAAGAAGTAGATGGCCCGCCCTATGAAATGGAAGGAATTACCTTTGGTGGAGACAATCACAACCATTCATAAATAAATATAATTGACAGATTTTTTTGACTTTTTGTTGTTAAAAATGATATTTTAGAACATAAGTGCTTATAAAAAATAAAGGATCAAAATGAAATCTATATCTGAGCGTCAAGAGAAAATCTTAAGTTTTATACAAGAATTCATTGAAAATAACGATTACCCACCAACTATAAGAGATATTCAGTCTGGTTGTAATATCAGCTCTACATCTGTAGTATCTTATAATCTAGACAAATTAAAAGAAATTGGTTATTTAAACAGAAATTCTGAAGTATCTAGAGGACTTAAACTCACAAATCATATTAGTGATTCTAGTGTGCCTTTGCTAGGAACAATTGCAGCTGGATCGCCTTTTCCTTTGCCAGATAATGATAGTTGGTCGGATGCAAATGGCAAAGAATTTGTTGAGATACCTCATTCTATGATTAATTCATCCGAAGGTGTATATGCGCTCAAGGTGAGGGGGGAATCTATGATTGATGCTTTTATTTCTGATGGAGACTTAGTCATAATGGAACAAACTAAAAATGTTAGAAATGGTCAAATGGCAGCTGTTAGAATAATTTCAGATGATACTACGACCCTAAAGCATGTCTATTCTGACGGAGAATTTACTAAACTTGAGCCTGCAAATAGTCAGATGAAAGCAATGACATTTAAATCTAATAATATTCAAATACTCAGTAAAGTAATTGGCGTTTGGAGATACTTAGGATAAAATTATATTAAAACATTAATCGTTAGGAAAAAAAATGCAAAATCTCGGACCATTACAAATAGGATTAATTCTAGTGTTAGTTCTTCTTTTATTTGGAGTAGGTAAATTACCTCAGGTTGGAAAAGGACTTGGGCAAGCTCTAAATGAATTTCGCGGAGCAGTTAACAAAGATGAAGAGAAAAAAAAGAAAAAAAAATAATCTACTATTTTTCTCCAATTCTTACTAAAAGCATACCAATTTCAAACAGTAACATCACAGGTATGGCAACAAGAATTTGTGATATTGGGTCCGTTGGAGTAATCAAGGCTCCAAAAATAAAAGCAAATAAAATCATCCATCTTCTAAATTTTTTTAATGACGAGTAGCTTACAAGTTGAATTTTTGCCAATAGGAACATGATAATTGGGAGTTCAAAAATTATTCCAAGCCAAAAAATAAAAGTTACCATTTGAGAAATCAAAGGTGCCACCATTATTACTGGTTCTCCGATATCTTTTGACAATTTTATCAAGAAACTTACTAGCCTTGGTATTACTATAATATAAGCAAATAAAGCACCTATACTAAAAGATATAAGAGAGAATGGTACAAGTATAAATATGTATTTTTGTTCATTTTTTTTTAATGCTGGTTTAAAAAACATTGATAACTCCCAAAAAAAATAAGGTAAAGTCATTATGATGCCAAAAGTTATAGCTAGTTTTGCAGCAACAACCCAACCTTCTGTTATTTTCTGAATAGCTATGACACCCCCATTATTCTGAATAATAGCATCTACATTTAAGGTAAAAAAATTGAAAATTTGTTTATAAAAAAATAGTGAAATTACAGAAAAAATCAATGCTAATAAAAAAACTCTAAACATTCTTTTTTTTAGCTCATCCAAATGTTCCATTATTGACATCATCTTATCATTCAAGAGTTATCATCCTTATTTTTATTTTCAAATGGATCATTAACTTCTTCAATAATTTGATCTAATTTTGCAGATGATTCAATTTTTTTCATATCTTTTTTTATATCATCTAGTGGGTCTAATTTTTTCAATTCTTCTATGTCAACAGCTTCGGTCACTATTGAAATTAAGTCATCTCTTTGCTTTTTCAATTGTGTATATAATAATCTCATTTTTCTTAAACCAAAAATTAATCTCTTTGGACCTAAGAAAAATAAAGCAATAAAAATTATTAATAAAAATTCAAATCCACCAACTCCAAAAAAATTCATCTATATATACCTCAAATATTTAAGTATGTTTATCACATACTATTTCATTGTAAATCCTAAATTCCATTTTCTTAAATAATTTTATCAATCTACAAACTGGTAAGCCTACTACATTATTGTAACAACCAGAATAACTTTTTACTAAATTAAATTTTTTATCTTGAATTCCATATGAACCAGCTTTCGATAAAATATCATTGAAATTTATATAATTTGTTAAATGTTTATCACTAAAATCTTTCATAACTACCTTCGTAGTTTCATAACTAACTTCGTAATTTTCTTTTTTTCTTAAACAGATTGCTGTAGTAACAAAATGAGTATGATTTTTTAACTTTTTTAGCATATTTTTTGCCTCAAATTGATTTCTTGGCTTAGGGAAAAACAATTTTGAATTCCAGACAAGTGTATCTGCTGTAAGTATAAAATGTGTCTTGTTTTCAATATCAAGACTATTGTATATATATTCATTTTTAGCTATTGAAATTTTTTTAACATTTTCTTCAAATGAATATTTTTCACTCATCAGTTCATGCTCATCAAGATAGTGTTTAACCTTCTTAATTTTCACACCTAAATCTAATAAAAATTTTTCCCGCCTAGGTGAGGATGATCCTAAAATTAGTGAATCAAAAATTGCCATTGTACATCCTTTTATTCTTTAGATAAATATGCAATTATTTCCGTATGTTTTGTTTGTGGAAACATATCTACAGGTATAATTTTTTCTATTTTAAATAAATTATCTTCGCACAATATTGATAAATCTCTAGCAAAAAATTTAGGCTCACATGACATAATTATAATTTTCTTTGGCTTTAATTTTCTAACAGCTTTTAAAACATTTTCATGACAGCCTATTCTTGGGGGATCTAGTAAAAGA
>MDSV01002405.1_pt1 | contig 10160 bp, 10 predicted proteins | sample 810851 | NCBI WGS metagenome assembly MDSV01 (sample SAMN05326640, study PRJNA326480) | marine metagenome | isolation source: seawater | place: Atlantic Ocean: North East | collected 2012
GTTAGACTATCAGAGGCACCCTCTCATGGAATGCCTGTTTTAATTTATGATAAGACCTGTCCTGGCAGCAAAGCATATTTTAGTTTTACAAAAGAATTTTTAAATCAAGAGACAACAATGGGGAGTGCTGCTTAATGGATTCTAATAAAATAAAAAGAGGACTTGGAAGAGGACTTTCGTCTTTGATAGGAGAAACTAAAGTTGAAAGTCAAAAAAATAAACTATCAGTTAGTGACCTAATACCTAACAAATTTCAACCTAGAAAAATATTTGATGAAGAAAATTTAAACGAACTCTCAAATTCAATTAAAGAAAGAGGAATTTTACAACCAATTATTGTTCGAAAATCTAATGGTGATTCATTTAAGTATGAAATAATTGCTGGAGAGAGGAGGTGGCTCGCGGCACAAAAAATAGGTCTCCATGATGTGCCGGTTGTTATAATTGAGGCAGACGATTTAAAATCCTTAGAGTTTGCAATTGTTGAAAATGTGCAAAGACACGACCTAAATCCTTTAGAGGAAGCACAAGGATATAAAAAATTGATAGATGAATTTGCATATGATCAAGAAAAAGTTTCCAAGTTTATTGGAAAAAGCAGGAGCTATATAACCAATTCTTTGAGATTACTCTCTTTACCTTCAGAAGTTATAAAGTTAATTGAAGCACAACAATTATCGGCTGGACATGCGAAAATTTTAGTAGGATTAGAAAATGCTAATTTTGTGGCCAATAAAATTATCGAAAAAAAACTCTCAGTAAGACAAGCTGAAAATTTTGTTAAGATTTTTAAAAACAAAAAAATAACCTTGAGAAAAAAAAATGATTTAAATATCAGAGATCTTGAAATGAATGTTTCAAATAAAATAGGACTTAATGTTAAAATTTTGAATAAAAAAAACAATAAAGGAAAGATCTTGTTTGAATATAAAGATCTTGATCAGTTAAATAAAATTATTGATATAATTAAGGCTAATTATTAATATTTAAATTAGATTTATCTAAAATAAAATCTGTTACCAAGTGAATTGGATTAATTGAATTTTTTTTTACTAACAGTTCCAATTCATTTAATTTATAAATAATCTCTTTTATCTTTTTTGTATTCCAAAATTTTACTTGTTGTTTAATAATATCTTTATCTTTCCAGAAAATTGGTGGCTTAGCATTAGTTATCGTCATATTTAAATCTTTATTTATTTCATAGTCATTTATTAATTTAAGTATTCTTTTTGATTTACTTAAAAAAGTTCTGATAATTACAATACAATCTTCAGAGCTAAAATTATTTTCATTTAAAATATACATAGTTTTTTTTTTATTTTTAGCTAAACACGTATCAACTAGTTCATTAATACTAAAATTCTCTGATAAATTAATTAATTTTAATAAGTCCTCTGTTTCTAATTTTTTTTTATTTTTTAAAAATAATGAAATTTTACTTAGTTCATTTTTTAAATTTTCTCTATCACCATTACATTTGTTTATAATTAAATTTATATTTTGAGAGGAAATTGGTATTTTTATTTTATTAAAATAAATCTGGGTTAATTTTAATAATGTATCGTTTGTATCTTCATAAAATGGGACACACACTAGATTCTTGTTCTTTTCAAAATAAGATCTCAATTTTGATTTTTTTTCTAAAACATTTGCGTTGAGTATTATTAGAGTATCTTCAAGTTTCTCTGGTAATGTGTCAATTATTGATAATAGTTTGTCAGTAGATCTTTCTATGAGGATTATTTTGTTGCTCTCGAATAAGGATTTATTAGTTAGTTCTTCATAAAAATTGTCTTTATTTTCAAGGATTTCTTTTTCCTCATATTTAAATAATTTACTTTCTTTTTTCTTGAATACTATTTCATTTATTTTTTCTTTTTTTAGTCCTTCATTTTTTCCATAAAATAAAAATAAATTATTTTTTCCAATATTAATCTTATTTAATTCATAGATTTTTAAGATCATTCAAGTCTTAATAGTTGTGCAATTAATTTATTGGAAAATAATTCTGCAAAATTTTGTTTTATATTATTCTCATATATTGTTTCATCCAGTTGATTTTCTTGGTCATTGACTGTTGAATTTTCAGAAAATTCATAAGTTTTTTCAGAATTTTTATACAAAACTTTAAATATCACTCGTGCTTCAACATTATAGCTTGTTATATTCCCTGTTAAATTTTTTGTGCTTGCACTTTTCGTGTACTTTGATTTTGTATATACATCGATTTTTTCTTTATTATCTTTTTTGTAATATCTTTCTAAGTTATATCTCAGAGCTTTATTTATTTCTCTATCTCCTTCAAATTCAATTAATTGTATATTTAAATTACTATTAAAATTTTTTGAATACATTGGAGCATAACCGCAGCTGAATAAGAAAAATGTTGATAAAATTGTTAATAAAAATTTTTTGTACATAATATTATACTATTATGTTTATTAGTTTATTTGGAACAAATATTTTTTTCTTTATTTGTTTATCTTTAATATATTTTTCTATATTTAAACTATTTTTAAGTTGTTCAAATAATTCAGTTTCTGAGAGATCTGTTTTTGCTTGAATAATACCTCTTTTTTTACCATTAATTTGAACTACATAATTGATGTTATCTTTAATTAATAAACTTTCATCAATATCAGGCCAAGTTATGGAAGTTTTATCACTTATTTTTTCAAGACATTCGTTTGCAAAGTGAGGTATGATTGGGATCATCACTATTAAAATTTTTTGATAATTTTTGATTAAAGTTTGGCTAGTATATTCTTTATTAACTTCAGAAAAAAGTTGATTATAGGTTTCATGTAAGTTTGCAATAATTTTATTATATGAAAAATTTACCAAGTTATCACAAACATTTTTTAAAAAAACATTTGTGATTTTATCTATATTATTGTCATCATCCCGTTTGTGATCTAATTTAATTTTATCTAATATCTTTAAGTGCAACTTCCAGAGTTTTTGAATGAACTTGTAAGATGCTATAATGCCATCATCCGACCATTGAACGTCTTTTTCTGGTGGGCTATCGGATAATATAAAAAGACGAACTGAGTCGGCTCCATAATTTTCGATTATTCTTTCAGGATCTATAGTGTTTCTTTTAGATTTTGACATAGATTCTGATGGTCCAATAGTAATTTCTTTACTCTCATCTGTTTTAAGAAATTTTCTTCCATTTTTTTCAATTAGTTCCTCTGGACTTATCCAATTATTATTTTTGTCTTTATAAGTTTCATGACAAACCATACCTTGAGTAAAAAGTCCTTTAAATGGCTCTGTTAAATTGAAATTGTCATTTTTAAAGGACAAAGCATTCATAAAAAATCTAGAATAAAGTAAGTGAAGAATTGCATGTTCAACCCCACCAATATACTGGTCAACTGGCATCCAATATTTTATATCTTCTATATTAAAGCCAAAGTTTTTTTCCTCAGTGGAACAAAATCTCAAAAAATACCATGAAGAGTCTACAAAAGTATCCAATGTATCAGTTTCTCTAGTATATTTTTTTCCATCAATTTTGATTTCTTTCCATTCTTTATTGCTATCAAGGGGGTTTCCTGACGTTTTGAATTTTTCAATTGGAGGAAGCTCTACTGGAAGTAAGTTTTTGGGTATTTTCTTTGGCTGATTATTTTCATCATAAATGATTGGTATAGGGCACCCCCAATATCTTTGACGGGATACTCCCCAATCTTTTAACCTAAAATTAATTTTTTTTTTTCCTAATTTATTTTTTTCTAAATATTGAATTGCTCTTTCAATAGATTCATCAGGAGCTTTCAACCCATTTAAAAAGGATGAATTGATCATAAACCCTTTATCTGCATAAGCAGCTTCTCTTATTAAAAAATTTGGATCATCTTTTTTGGGTGTAACTACTGTCTTTACTTTTAGTTTGTACTTTTTTGCAAAATCCAAATCTCTTTGATCATGAGCTGGACAACCAAATACTGCTCCGAGACCATAATCCATTAATACAAAATTTGCAAAATATACAGGGACTTTTATATTTTTATCTAATGGATTAATGGCAATTAAATCAGTTTTAAACCCAATTTTTTCTGCATTGGCTAGAGATTCTTCTGTTGTTCCAGTTTTTGAACACTCTCGTTTAAATTTTAAAAATTCTTCATTGTTTTTGTATTTAACAGCTATTGGATGATCAACGGATAAAGCAATAAAAGACATTCCAAATAAAGTATCTGGTCTTGTTGTATAGCATTCTATATTTTGTATGTCTTTTGAACCATCTATTTGAAATTTAATTTCACATCCATAAGATTTGCCTATCCAATTCTTTTGCATTACTTTTACTTTGTTAGGCCATTTATCAAGTTTGTCTAAGTTTTCTAAAAGTTGATTAGAAAATTCAGTAATTTTGAAAAACCACTGATTAAGTTTTTTTCTTTCAACTATTGCACCAGATCTCCAACCTTTACCATCTATTACCTGTTCATTTGCTAAAACTGTTTCATCTACAGGATCCCAATTGACATAATTTTCTTTTCTATAGACTAAACCTTTTTCATATAGTTCTAAAAAAAACTCTTGTTGATGTTTATAATAATCTGGTGAACAGGTAGAAATTTCTTTATCCCAATCAATTGAAAGACCCAATTTTTTTAATTGTGCTTTCATAATAGAAATATTTTTTTCAGTCCAGGTTTTAGGATCTAAATTATTTTGTCTCGCCGCATTCTCAGCAGGCATTCCGAATGAGTCCCACCCCATTGGATGTAAAACATTATATCCTTGTAATTTTTTATATCTTGCGAGAACATCTCCTATAGTATAATTTCTTACATGTCCCATGTGAATTTTACCAGACGGATACGGAAACATCTCTAAACAGTAAAATTTTTTTTTAGTTTTATCTTTTAAGGTCTGAAAAGTTTTATTCTCATCCCAAAATTTTTGCCACTTGGTTTCGATAGATTTAAAATTATATCTCTCCATCTTTTAAAAGTAGTATATTATTTTTTCTTTTTTTCTTTATCTTTACCGAAGGGGTATTTATAATTTTTGTCTATTACTAATCCTTTTTCTTTCAAAATTGCTGCCTCTTTTAGAATAGCTAATTTAATTTCTTGACCTAAAGTTGATTTTATTTTTGAAACATTACAAACATTTACATCATTACAAGTTTTTTTATGAACTATTATTTTTAAACCATCAGCTCTAATTTCATTTGATAGAAATCTGACAGTAATTTTAATATATTCATTCTTAATATTTTCGTCAGCAAACCAATCGGTGATTATTATTCCCCCTGAATAATCAACATTGCTAAATGGAGCAAAATCTAAAAGATCTATGGATGCTCGCCACAATTCATTTGATGAAGCAAACTCAAAATTTCCTCCCCCTCTTTTTGTTACATCTCCTAATCTAAAACTTCTACCTTCGGCAATATTTTTAGCTGCTCTTTCATCAACATTTACAGGAATTTTCCTACTATCAACTGGTTTATAAATTCCACAACTGATTATGAGCATAAACGTAAATATTAAGGTTAAATTTTTCATTTTTTTTCAAAAACTATAGATAATTACTCATTTAGTGATAAAGTTAATTAACACACAAATAAAGCGATATAAAAGGAATAATTATGTTGCATAAATATCACACATATAAAAAAATACAAATTTTTTACATAAAATATTCACTGATTAGTGATCTGTGAGCTAAAAAGTGACCATTATTAATATTAATAATAACATAACAACAAAAGGAAAAATATGACTAACTTAAAAAAAGTAGGTCTTACTGCACTTGCAGGTTCACTAGTAGCTGTATCAGCTAACGCTGGAACACTTGCTGTAACTGGTGGTGCGGAAATATCTTACACAAGTCAGGAATACAGTGCCGCAGCTGATGATGCTGGTAACAACAACGGTAACAGATTTGGTGTTGAGAAATTTATATCATTTTCAGGTTCAGGAGAATTAGATAATGGTCATACAATTTCAATTTACCATGGTGGTCCTGCTGGAGCATTCTCATCATCTACATTAACATATGATATGGGTGATATGGGAACTCTATCTTACCATGACGCAACACAAGATGTTGGTATTGGTAAAATTGACGACTTAATGCCATCAGCTTACGAAGAGCCGTGGGATGGTGTTGACTTTACTCCAACAGCTGCTGGTTCAGGTGTTGTAGGAAGAGTTGACTCAGGTCAAACTGGATTTAACTACAATGTATCTGCAGGTATGGCTACAATTAACGTAGGTTACTCTCCAGCTGGTTCTCAAGCTGCTGTTGATGATGGTGGTATGTCAGGGGATGTAAGTAACGCAGTAGTTGCTTCTGCTCAATCTTCACAATCAATTGCTATTCAAGCTGACGTAATGGACGGCTTAATGGTATTTGCTGGTGTGGGTGATAAAGGTGGACCTGCAACTGCAACTACAGAGTATGAAGACGATCATTCGACTTATGGTCTAAAATATACTATGGGTGCAATCACTGCTGGTTACCAACACTCTGAAATCGATGATAATGATGGAACAGATAATACAAGTACTGAAACTGATGCGTTCGGTTTAGCATTTGCTATTAATGACAACCTATCAATATCTTACGGTTACCAAGAAACAGAAATTGGAACAGGTAGAACTGACCAAGAGTTAACTGGTTATGCAATCGGTTATTCTATGGGTGGTATGTCGATCAAAGCTCAAAGAAACGAAGCTGATGAGTCAGTAACTTCAGGTACAACTGCAAATGAGTACAAAAGAACTGAAATCTTAGTTGGTTTTGCATTCTAATTTGACTTATTAAAAACTTTTAAAAAGGCCTCTTATTTATAAGGGGCCTTTTTTTATTCCGTTATTTGATTCAAGAACTTAAGATTTTGAGAATAAAGATCACTCAAATTAATTGAACTTTTATAAATTGGCTTTCTTGCTTGTGAGATACTGATTGTCTTAATACCAGAATTGTTATTTGTATAATTAAGACAATTATCTTCCCATTTTAAATTACAAAATTTAATTAATCTTTTAGTTTCATTAACTTGGTCATTTACAATATTTTCGTAGTTACAATCGTAAATATAATTAGGTATTTTATTATGCCAAAACTTTATAAAATTTTTATATATATTTATAAATGTAAGTAATTCCTCTTGATCATAGCTCCAGGGCATATTTATTTCTTCAAAAACATTTTTATAGATAGAAAGAGCGGTATCCTTAAGATTTCTTTTTGAATGTATAATTTTTGCATTTGGAAATAATATTCTTATAAAACCAATCCATTGAAAATTTAAAGGCGCTTTGTCTAAAATTATTTGTTCTTTGTGATGAAGTCTAAACGCTGCCATCATTTTTTCTGATAATTGCTTTCGATACTCAATGTCAGTTAAAATTTGTTCAAAACTTTCTTTTTCAAATACCTTTTTTATTAAATTACTTCTCATAATAGGTAGTTCTCCAGCTCCAAAAACATTTGAGTGAGAAGAAATAATTTGATGCAATAACGTTGTTCCTGATCGAGGTAATCCAACTATAAAGATTAAGTTTGGTTCTTTAGTATTAGAAATATGATCAAAATTAAATTTTTTAAATTTGTTAGTTATTAAATCATAAAGCTTTTCCTCGTCTCTGGTATGGTAATTTAATAATGTTTTACGTTTTTCATTATTTCCTTTTTCAAAATACTCACTAGATTTGTCATGATTATTTTGATCTGAATATGATTTTGCTAAGGAAAAATACAAATTAATTTTGTCGTTAGTAGATACTTCAGGATCTAGCGTTTTATTTATCATTAATTTTTGATGATCATCATTTTCCAAATATTTATGCATACTACTAAATATTTTATCTTGTGTAGTTTTTTTGGGAAAAAGAGTTTCAGTTTTTTTTAAAATCTCTTTGCATTTATCAAACTCCCCTATTGTTTGGTAAGCAATACTTAAATTATTTAATAAATTAAGATTTCTAGGATCTATATTGTAAGCTTTTTCATATAACTTAATTGCTTCATCGTTCTTATTTAGGTCTCTTTTGACGTTCGCTAAATTACATAAAGCAGTAAAACTATTTGGGTTATTTAATAATACTTTATTTAGAATATCTTCTGCTTCAACAAAATTTTGTGATGATCTATACATAGACCCTAAATTTACTAATATACTTTGATTATTTGGATTAATTTCAAGACCTTTTAATAAAAATTTTTTACCAAGTTCATTTTTTCCAAGATGTCCATATGATAAACCTATATAATTATAAAAAGTAGCTTGAAGAGGGTCTTTTTTTATTAAGATCTTTGTTTTTTCAATTACTTTTTCATATTGACCAGCTAAAAATAAATTTTGAATCTTCTTATATTCTTTTTTTATATATTCTATATCTGTTTTTTTAAGCATTCTTCAATATAGTTATTCTATTGTTGAAATAAAGAAATAGATGCAACATTAAAAATATGATGGCTTTTTATTATATTTAAATTAGTTTTTTTTATACCTCCAAGTGCAACAATATTTATTTTGGTGTAATTTTTTAAGTTTATGAATTTCAAAATTCCCAAATTTGTTTTATTTTTATCATTTTTAAAAAGTGGAGATAAAAAAATGTAACTTACTTTTTGTTTTTCTTTTATTCTAATTTCTTTAAGAGAATGAGCGGAGCCTAATAATAAAAATTTTTTTTTTAAGTTATACGAAGTAAAATCAAAATTTTTGTTAAAAGATGGAATATATGCACCGTCTAAATCTAATTTAATTGCAAGCTTTACGTTGTTGCTGAGATAAAATTTTAAACCTCTTTTTTTACAGTTTTGCTTTATTTTTTTTATGGTTGGCAAATGATTTATAAAGGAATAGTTTCTATATATAATAGAGACATTTTTTGTTAAATTATCTAACAATTTTTCATTAAATTGGTCAACAAAACAATAAAATTTTAAATTATAAAAATGCATAAAATAGTTAATAACTTAATTAATATTGAAAACCAATTGAAAGATATTGATGAGAGACTAGAAGAAAAGAAAACAAATATTATTGCAGTAAGTAAGACTTTTCCATTAAACAAAATTTTACCACTTGTAGAATATGGCCATATAGATTTTGGTGAAAATAAAGTTCAAGAGGCTGTTGAGAAATGGTCGGAAATTAAAAAAAAGTACCCTTTATTGAAACTCCATATGATTGGTAAATTGCAAACAAATAAAGTAAAATTTGCCGTACCTCTTTTTGATTACATTCATTCTCTGGATAATTTTAAGTTAGCTAAAAAAATATCTGAAGTACAAAAAAATAACGATAAAAAATTAAAGATTTTTATTCAAATTAACATAGGTAAGGAAGATCAAAAAAGTGGAATAGACTCTATTGAGCTAACAGATTTTTATAATAGCTGTGTTAAAGATTTAAATTTGGATATTGTTGGAATTATGTGTTTACCTCCAATAAAAAGTGATGATGAGTATTACTTTACCAAAATGCAAGAGTTAATAAAGAATTTACCCGTTAAAGAATTAAGTATGGGAATGTCAAATGATTATTTATCAGCATATAAATCAGGAGCTACATTTTTACGTATTGGTTCAAAAATATTTGGACAAAGAGGTGGTTAACAAATTTTAATTTTTGTTCTTGAATTTATTATTTTTAGTAAAATTAAAAAATCTTTTTTTGATATTGCAATACACCCAGCTGTTTTATGATAATTTTTTGTTAAGTGGATAAAAATTGCACTTCCTTTTTTTTTAATTGAAGGTTTAACATTATAATTTATTGGAATAAAAAAATCATACTTGTGATCTTTACGATATAATTTTTCATATTTTATTTTTTTATCTATCTTAATAAGTTTATTATATTTATTATTATGAATATCATCACACCACCCCATATTTTTTTTTATGGGTATACATTTTAATTTTGTCTCAAATTTTAATCTTCTATCCCTCCTATAAAATAGATTTCCAATCGAAAATAATCCTTTTGGTGTTTTATTATCACCCTCTTTTTTTGATTTAGTAAAACCATTTTTACCTATTGAACATTTAAATCTAAATAAATCTACTTTAAGAGTTTGTTTATTTATTATATTAATATTCATAACTTTTTAAAATATGAAAAATCATCAATTAATAATATATGATTTTGAAATATTATTTAACATCTTAGA
>MDSV01242183.1_pt1 | contig 10160 bp, 12 predicted proteins | sample 810851 | NCBI WGS metagenome assembly MDSV01 (sample SAMN05326640, study PRJNA326480) | marine metagenome | isolation source: seawater | place: Atlantic Ocean: North East | collected 2012
CAGCAAAGTATTCAGATCAAGATTTTATTAACTATAAAACAGATAACTTGGCAAAATTTTTAAAGGAGATAAATGAAGTTAAATAAATTAGAAAATATAATTAATGATAGTTTTGAAATTAAAGAAAAAGTAGGACCGAAATCAGATAAAAAATTAGTCAAAGCGATTAATGAAACAATAGATTTAGTGGACTCAGGAAAAATAAGGGTAGCAAAAAAAGTTAATGGATCTTGGGTTGTTAATCAATGGATTAAAAAAGCTATTCTTTTAAGCTTTAGAGTAAATAAGATGACAATGTCAAAAGGACCCTACACTACCTGGTATGATAAAGTTCCAGGCAAAACAATAAAATGGAAAGAAAAAGATTGGAAGAAGGCTGGTTACCGACACGTTCCAAATGGAGTTGTTAGAAGAGGTTCTTATATTGCAAAAAATGTTGTACTTATGCCTTCATTTGTAAATTTAGGAGCATACGTTGATGAAGGCACAATGATTGATACGTGGGCTTCGGTTGGTTCATGTGCTCAAGTTGGAAAAAATTGTCATATTTCTGGTGGAGCTGGAATAGGTGGAGTGCTTGAGCCACTTCAAGCCGGTCCCGTAATAATTGAGGATAATTGTTTTGTAGGTGCTAGATCTGAAATAGCCGAAGGTGTTTTAGTTGAGGAAGGTGCAGTTATATCTATGGGAGTTTATATTGGCGCTTCAACAAAAATTGTAGATAGGTCAACTGGTGAGATTACCTTTGGAAAAGTACCAGCTTATTCTGTAGTAGTGCCGGGAAGCTTACCTAATAAATCAAATCCCGATGGTCCTTCTTTATATTGTGCAGTAATTGTTAAGAAAGTTGACTCGAAAACAAGAAGCAAAACATCTATTAACGATCTATTAAGAGACTAATGCCTAACATTAATGAATTAACATTAGCTAAAGAGCTTATTAAATTTCCAAGTGTTACGCCTAAGGATGCAGGTGCTATAGGTTTTTTAGCTAAGCAATTAAAAAAACTCGGTTTTAATTGTAAAATTTTAGAGTTTAAAGATAAAAACAAAAAAAGTAAGCCAATTAAAAATATTTACGCAAGACTAGGAAAAAAAGGTCTTAATATATGTTATGCTGGACACACGGATGTTGTGCCTCCGGGTAATATTAAAGACTGGACAGTAAATCCGTTTAAACCAACAATTAAAAAAAATCATTTAATAGGTCGAGGAGCAAATGACATGAAAAGCTCTATTGCTTGTTTTGTATCTGCTGTAGAAAAATTTCTTAAAAAGAGAAAAAAATTTAATGGTTCTATAAGCCTTTTGATCACTGGTGATGAAGAAGGACTTGCAATTAATGGGACGAAGAAAGTAATAGACTATTTAAAAAAGAAAAGAGAGAAAATTGATTTTTGTATTGTAGGTGAACCTACAAATCCAAATAAACTTGGAGAGATGATTAAAATTGGAAGGCGTGGAAGTATATCAGGAACAATAATGATTTCTGGATCACAAGGTCATGTTGCTTACCCTCATCTTTCCAATAATCCAATAAATACATTAGTTAAAATATGTAAAAAACTTAATGAATTAAAATTGGATAAAGGAAACAAAAATTTTCAACCTTCAAATTTAGAATTTACATCTATAAATGTAAATAACAATGCAACAAACGTTATTCCTGCTACAGCTAGAGCACAATTCAATGTAAGGTTTAACAATCTTCATACTTCTAGTAGTTTAAAGAAAAAAATTTACTCTATCGTCGAAAGCTTAAATAAAAAAAATAAGTGTAAATTTAAAATTGATTTTCATGTGAGTGGGGAGTCCTTTCTCACTAAACCAAATAAAACTATTTATATGGCAAAAAATATAATAAAAAAAATTACTAAAGTAACACCTGTATTTTCAACTACTGGAGGAACCTCAGATGCAAGATTTATTAGAAAAATCTCACCTTGTTTGGAATTTGGTCTTGTTAATAAAACAATGCATAAAATTGATGAATGTGTTTCATTAAAAGATTTAAAAAATTTAACTAAAATATATCAAAATATTCTCGAGGAATATTTTAAGTGAGGCCATACAGAGTTAAGAAATCCAAAATTGATAATTTGGGTCTTTACGCTGCAAAAAATATTAAAAAAGGCTCAAAAGTAATTGAATATAAAGGTAAAGTAATTACAAGAAAAGAAGCAGAAGAAAATCCAAAATACGATAACAACAAAGCTATTTATCTTTTTAATTTAAATAAGAGATATGATCTTGACGGTGATTTTAAGTTTAATACAGCAAGATTAATTAATCATTCTTGTGATCCTAACTGTGAAGTAACCGGGACAGGATTGAAAGTTTGTGTATATGCTATTAAAGATATTAAAAAAGGAGAAGAATTTTCTTATGACTACGGATTTAGTTTCGATGAAGATTATAAAAATTATCCATGTCGTTGTAGGTCGAAAAATTGTTGTGGTTTTATAGTAAGAGAAGGATCTAGATGGAGAATAAAAAAAAAGAAAATTAAAAAAAAATGAAAAAAATTCTTTTTGTCTCTACCAGAAACCCTTACTCAAACAGATATTCTGGAGATATAATTGGATCTAAAAAGATTATAAGTATTTTAAAAAAGAATAGTAATCTGGACCTAGTTTCTTTGGGAAGCAAAGAGGATTTATCTCAAAACAATATTTTTATTTTCAAAAAACCAATTTTATTATTGAAAATAATTAATGCAATTAAATCTCTATTATTTTTTAAACCTCTGCAATTTGGTCTTTTTTATTCGAATAAAATGCAAAATTTTATTAATGATAATGCTCACAATTACGATGTAATTTTTTTTTACCATATTAGATCTAGTCAATATTTACCGAAAAATTTTTATGGAAAGACAATTATTGAAATGGGTGATCTTTATTCAAATAATTATAGACAAACTTTTAATACTTTGAATTTTTTAAATCCTTTAAAATATATTTATTTTTTAGAAGCTCTTTTAATAAAAAAAATAGAAAAAAATATTTTTTTAAATTTTGATAAAATAATTTTATTTTCAAAAAACGAAATAAAGAAAGTTGATAAATTATTTAAAAAAAAAATAGTTCATATTAATGTATCAATAGATAAAATTAATAAAAAATACTTATTTTCTAAAAATAACAAAAAAATTTTATTTATTGGTAATTTAAAGTATTTGCCGAATATTCTAGCAATAAAAAGTTTTGTTAAAAATATTCTTCCAAATTTGAAAAAAGAAGAACCAGATATTTCACTCGAACTTATCGGTGAAATAAGTGGTTTTAACAGAATGATTTTTTCTACAAATAGAAATGTAAAATGTTGGGGTTCACAAAAGTTCTTGGATAAATTTATAAAAGGGTCTTTTTGTGGTTTAGCAAATTTAGATATAGCTACTGGAATTCAAGGTAAAATTTTAACCTATATGTCATATGGTTTACCTGTAATTTGTTCTAAAAATGTTGCTCACAATTTTGATAAAAATGTAATCACATATAATGATCAAAATGATCTATTAAATAAAATTTTCAAATTAAAAAAAGACAAAACTTTAAGTAAAAATCTTTCAAAAAAATCTTTGCGATTCATTAATAAGTTTTCTTGGGGTAAAGTAAAAAAAGATTATTTAAAAATTATTAAAACCTAATAAAAAACCTTTTCTAAATAAAGACCATCAGGAGGTGCAGGAGGTGCGCAGTTCCCTCTTTTTTTTGATTTAATCACATATTTAATTTTTTCTGGTTTCCATTTTTTCTCTCCAACATATTTTAAACAACCAATCATTGATCTAACTTGTTTTTGAAGAAAAGACTTCGATTCAAAGATTATTATTATTTTATCTTTTTTCTTTTTTATCTCAGCTTTTGTTATTGTTTTAATAGGGCTTTTTGCTGAACAGGAGGCAGATCTCATTGAGGAAAAGTCATGGGTACCTAAAAAAAAATTTATTCCTTTTCTCATCAAATTAATATCAAGTTTTTTTTTTATCAACCAAGTTCTATTATCATACATTGGAGACCTAATAAGACGATTTAAGATTATATACTTATAAATTTTTTTTTTAACACTATGCCGAGCATGAAAATTTGAAGTTTTTTTGGTTATCTTAATTATTGAAATTGGTTTTTTTTTCAAAAAAAAATTCACTGAGCTTAAAAATTTATATTTATCTTTAATTTCATATTCTGAAAAAAAACTAGCGCTTTGACCTTTAGCGTGAACTCCTGCGTCCGTACGACCTGAACCACTTAATTTAATTTTAGATTTAAGAACTTTTGATAAAGCAATTTGAATTGTTGATTGAATAGATAAGCCGTTTTTTTGAATTTGCCACCCAACAAAATTTGTTCCAACATACTCAACAATTATTTGATAGTTAAACATTAGAAAAGTAATTCACCTTTATTTATTTTATAACCTGTTAAAAAACTTTTTGTATCAAGTACCTTTTTTCCCTCTTTTTGAAGCAAATTTATTTTTATGGAGTTATTTTGGCAGCCTACAACAAGATCGTTTGTTAAAACTTCTCCCCTTTTACCTCGAATATTGGATACCTCAGCCTCAATAATCTTAATTCTTGAATCTTTATGAATGAACCAAGCACCTGGATATGGATTAAGTCCATTTATTTTTGCAATTAATTTTTGCCCTGTATCGTTCCAGTCTATTTCTGCCTCCTTCTTAGTAATTTTTTTTGCATATGTCGCTAATTTATTGTCTTGATCCACAAATTTTGTTTCATTTTTCTCAAAAATATTTAAAGCTTCTAAAATTAGCTTTGAGCCAATTTCCGACAATTTTTTACTTAAAGAAAAAAAATTATCTGTTTTTTTTATATTTACACTTTTTTGCATCATATAAGGTCCAGCATCAAGTTTTTGAACAATTTTCATTATTGAAATTCCTGTTTCTGTGTCCATTTCCATAATCGACCTTTGAATTGGAGCAGCTCCCCTCCATCGCGGAAGTAAAGAAGCATGAATATTTAAAAAAATTAAATTTTTTATTTTTAGAAATCTTTCTGGAATAATTTGACCGTATGCTACAACAATTACAAGTTTTACTTTGGACTCCTCAATAAATTTAAATTCAATATCAGTATCTAAATTTTGAGGAGATCTCACTGGAATTTTTAATTTCTCTGCTTCTAAATGAACTGCTGACTTTAAAATTTTGTGACCTCTTGATTTTTTTTTCGGTGGTTGGGTATATACAGATAAGATTTTATGTTTAGAATTTAAAGATTTTAATATGGGTACAGAAAATTCTGGGGTTCCCATAAATAAAATTTCATATGACATTAAGATTAAACAATGACTCTTTCTAAAGATTTTTTATGCTTAGATAATTTTTTAATTATCATACTTTTCTTAAGCTTAGACAGGTAATCAATAAATAAAATTCCCTCTAGATGATCTATTTCATGTTGTATACAAGTTGCAAGCAGCCCCTCAGTTTCTAAAATTTTTTCCTCTCCATTATAGTCCATGAATTTTACCTTGCACTTATCTGGTCTGCTTATTTCAGCAAATTGACCTGGCACAGATAGGCAGCCCTCTTCGTATTCGGCCTGAGTGTTTGAATTTTTTATAATTTCTGGGTTAACAAAATATAATGGATTTTTTTTCTCGTCATTTCTAGCTAAATCTATAACTATTACTCTTTTAGGTACGCCAATTTGAATTGCTGCCAAACCAATCCCCGGAGCTGCATACATTGTTTCCAACATATCATCCATCAAGGACCTTAGATCATCATCTACTATCTCAACTTTTTTTGATTTTTGTCTCAAAAAAGGATCGGGTTCTGTTAGAATTTTTCTAATCGTCATATAAAGCTTTATAATCTAATTAGGTTCTTAATGGTAGAGCAGAATTTAATACTTTATTTCTTATCGTTACTAATTTCATTTTATTTAAAAGATTAGTAACAAAATATATTGTTTCCGGATCAAGTTGATACGGCTCATCTTCACCTATTATCTCGACAATCTTTAAAGCTAAAAATGCTTTTTGCTCATTTTTAATTAATTGTAATAAATTTTTTGGAACATCATATTTTTTCGATAATTCCTTATATTTAAAGTTTGATGGTAGTAAAAAACCATCATTTATTAAAGCGTCGGCTAAAGCTAAATCTTTTGCAGATATAAAGTATTTTTTATTTTTTGAAATCTTTTTAAATATTTTATCAATATCTTTTTGCGTTTTCTTTTTATCCTCTCCATCTACAAAATATTTTAATATTTTTGATTGATGCAAAACTTTATCATTATATTTTACTTTTCTTGCTAATATATCCTCTTTACTTATTATTCTTGCTAATGCTGACTCTTGATAATTTTCAGGCAAATTATCTATACCAATTTTCTTTAAACTATCACTTAAAAATTCAGTATAAATATTTGATAAATCAGCTTTTTTAAAAAGATCTTCAAGTAAGAAAAGGTATTCGATTTTTGACTCATTATTTTCGGAAAGTAAATATTTTTGGAAGATAAGTGCTCGAGCATCACTTTCGTTCAAGGTTTGATAGTTGTCCTTTGCGTTTAACAATGTGGCAAGGTTAAAAGGAATTTGTTTATAAATTTCAAATATTTTATTTTTATCCAATTGATTATTATTTGCTGCAATTTCAAGTTCTTTTAATTTTTTTTTATCAGATGCGTTTTCTAATTTAATTAGATTAGCGGCATTTAAATATTTCCAAATTTCTGGTTTAGTTTTTTCTGTTGGTTCGTAATTGAAATCTTTTATAGTAATGCTTGAAAGGTAGAAGTTTAAAAGATTTTTTTCGTTAATCTTTTTACTGGTTTGATCCGTTACCTTGAGAATAAAATTAATTTTATCATCATAGAATTTACTAGATTGCTTTTGTTCTCTTAATAAATCTAATAATAATTGTGCTTCTGAATTTTTTCCACTGAAAGCTAGACAGTATATTTTAAATTTTTCTAAATATGCATCTTTAATTTTGGCGTCAATAAATCTAATTTTTTTACAACCTTCTTTTATATTGCCTCCTGCAATATTTTTGTCGACTAAATATTGAACAGCTTTACTTTTACTACCAAACTCTTCATTTTGTTTCAAAAAACTTTCAATCAAATCATCACGATCATTTCTAATCAACCAATTTATTTTTAGATCTACAAACTCCTTTTCTGTCATCCCTTTTGGTGGGTATGAAAATGAAAAAAGAATAGCTTCCAATATTTCTTTTGAGGAATTGGAAAGATTAATCTTATTTAATCGTTTTAGACTTGATCTTAAATCTTCAGCTCTTGTTGAAGACCACATATTTAAATTAAAATCAAAATTTTCTGGATCATAAATACCGAAAACTTTTTGCTCTTCTAGTTGAATGGACGAACTTTCTTCAATTTTAATTTCAATTGAGTCTTTGTTTATTTGAGATGAGTCAAGTTTAATTTTATCTTCTGAAATCTCAATTTCTTTTTTTTGCACTTCAGTTGTTGTTTCTTTATCAACTTGGTTTTTCCAGATATCAATTTTTTCTTCACTTATTAAAGGTGAATAAAAAAAAAATATTAATAAGCTTAAAAAATAACTAAAGCTTTTTAATTTCATTTGTAACGTCAATTTGATAATTTTTTTTTGGACTAGGAAAACTGATTTTTTCAATTAAAAATATTGCAAGAATAAAAAAAACAATTACAAACATTATTTTTAATAAAGTTTTTATTATAGAACTTCCTATACTTGGTTGTCTGTTGTATTTAAGTTGCATACTTTACTAATTAATTTAAACTCAATAAATAAGACATATTTATGAAAAATCAAAATCAAAAAGGAATATAAAGTGGGAAAAAACCTTACTTTGACCGGAATGATGGGTGTAGGAAAATCTACAATAGGTAGAAATTTGGCCAAAAAGCTTAGGTATAATTTTGTAGATGTTGATAAGCTTATAGAAATTAAAGAAGGATTACCGATAAATTTAATATTTAAAAATAAAAGTGAAAGTTACTTTAGAAAAATTGAGAACGATATAACCTTATCTGAATTAAAAAAAAAAAATTCCGTTATATCTCTCGGAGGTGGTGCATTTTTAAATAATACAATTAGAAGAAGTGCTAAGAAATTATCTATAAGTTTTTGGTTAGATCTCTCTATAGATTTACTTATTAAAAGATTAAATAAGATTGAGAAAAGACCACTTTTATATAAAAAGAACATTGGTACAACGGCTAAAAAAATTTATTTTGAGAGAAAAAAAATTTATAATGAGGCAGATTATAAAATAAAATGTAATTCTTTAAGACCTACTGAAATAGTCGAAAAAATATTAGTGTTATATGAAAAATCAAATAATAAAGTTTAAAAGTAAAACTTGCAACTATTCAATTGTAGTTGGAAAAAATGTACTAAATATTTTACCCAAAAAACTAAAATTATTGTGCCCAAAAACAAAAAAAATAGCATTAATTATAGATAAAAAAATCCCGTTGATTAAAAAAAAACAATTAAAAAATCAATTAAAAAATTATAATCTATTAATCCTACCTTTCGCGGCTAATGAAAAAAATAAATCTTTAAATAAGGTAAATCATTTTTTAAAAAAACTTTTGGCAAATAATTTTAATAGATCAGATTTAGTAATTGGTGTCGGTGGCGGTATTACTGGCGATGTATCAGGCTTTGTTGCAAGTATTTACAAAAGGGGTATAAATTTTATAAATATTCCAACTACATTACTTGCTCAAGTAGACTCTGCAATTGGAGGAAAAACCGGGGTAAATTCAAATTATGGAAAAAATTTAATTGGATCGTTCTATCAGCCAAAATTAGTTATTAGTGATACTAGTTTTATAAATTCCTTAACAAATAAAGAAATAATTTGTGGATATGCTGAAATTCTTAAACACTCTATAATTAAAGATAAAAAATTTTTTAATTGGTTGGAAAAAAATACTGATGCTATCTTTAGAAAAAAATCTAAAGAATTGATTTACGCGATTAAGAAAAGTTGTGAAATAAAAATTTTTTTTGTGAGACAAGACGTAGATGAAAAAAACTTAAGAATGATTTTAAATTTCGGGCATACATTTGCACACGCTATTGAGGTTAAAAATAATTATTCAAAAAAAATTACTCATGGAGAAGCTGTTTTATCTGGTATGATACTAGCAACAAAACTTTCTGTTTTAAAAAAAGTATGTTCATTAAAAATATTAAATCGTATCAAAAAGATTTATCTACAAAATAATTTAGCTTACACGTTTAAAAAATATAATAATAAATATTCTATCAACAATTTAATTCCTTATCTTCGGAATGATAAAAAAAATAATGATGATAAGATAAATTTTATTTTATTAAAAAATATCGGAAAGACTGCTCTGCCAGACAAAACTAAAATTTCAATTAATGCTTTAAAAAAATTGAGCACATCTATTTCTCAATGCTAATTTCTAAAGCATGTATTTTTGTTTTTAAATCATTGCTTAAAACCTTCAAAACAATTTTTTGAGCACTTACTCTTGATAATGAACTTAAATAAATAGACTTTATTTTCAAGTGTAGGTGAAATTTCTCAGGTGAATAAAATTTATGACCTTTATGTTTATAAGAATTATCAACAATCTCAATGTTCTCTAATTCTATTTCCTTGATAAGTTTTAACCGAATTTCCTCAAAATAATTTTTCATTAATTTAATTTTACTATATAGAATTGTTCAATGAAAATAATTTGTGATTGGGAAAACTGTAATGAAAAAGGGGAATATAAAGCACCCATTGAGAGAGATAATAGTAAAAAATATAGATTGTTGTGCCTGAATCATATTAAAATTTTTAATAAAAATTGGAATTACTTTGAAAATATGAACGATCAAGAAATTGAATTTTTTATAAAATCAGATCTTACATGGCACAAATCTACTAAAATTTTTGGTTCGTCTGATAATTTTTTTAACATTCTGTGGAATAATGCGTTGGATGATAAGTTAAATATTTTTAAAAGTTCAAATTTCAGAGATTTTAAGAAAACAAAAATATCTCAACAAGATAAGGACGCCTTGCAAGTAATGGACTTAAATGAAGATGTAAAATGGGAGCAAATTCACACTAAATTCAAAGAACTTGTAAAAAAATATCATCCTGATAAAAACCAAGGAAATAAAAAAAAAGAAGATA
>MDSV01245175.1_pt1 | contig 10160 bp, 8 predicted proteins | sample 810851 | NCBI WGS metagenome assembly MDSV01 (sample SAMN05326640, study PRJNA326480) | marine metagenome | isolation source: seawater | place: Atlantic Ocean: North East | collected 2012
TATATCATTTATATGAATTATATTTAATTCTAATTTTTTTGAATTTATTTTAGTTTCAGTATTTTTTTTGTAATTTTTTATTAAGGTTGGAATTAATTTTTTTCTTGTATCAAATTCTGAAAAACTTTCATAAAATTTTAAATTAAAAAATTTTAAATTACGGTTTTTTGATTTATAAAAATTTAAAATCATTTCAAAAGCTGATTTTGTTGAAGCATAAAAATTTTTTGGAATATAATTTTTTCCATCGCCATGTTGCATCATAGTTCCAAAATTAATAATCTTTTTAATTTTTTTATATACAATATCCAATACAGTTGTTGGAAAAATTATATTAGAATTTATAAACTCAGGTATTTCAGAATGATTATGATTGTTTTTATATAACGTTGCAAAATTTATGAAATAGTCAATTTTTTGACTTTTCAATTTATTTTTGAGTTCATCATTTTTTTTAAAAAAAATTGATCTATATGATTTAAAGTATTTCTTTCTTAATAAATTTAACTCTCTATTTCTTTTATTTTTATATCTTAAAATATCAATTACTTTGTAATTTTTTCTTAAAGCATCATTAAGGAAAATTTTTCCGATAAAACCAGAAGTTCCTGTAATTAATAAAATTTTTTTCTTCAAATTATAATTTTTTTAAATAATTACTATATTCATTATTTCCATAGAATTTTAAGTTATGAGAAATATCTTTTTTAGTAATCCATTTTTTAGATAAAGAAATTTCCTCTAAACAAGCTATTTTTATTCCTTGGACTTTTTCTATTGATCTTACATAGTTTGAAACATCACTTAAATCCTCTATTTTTCCAGCATCTGACCAGATTGCCCCTCTTCCAATCAACTCAAAATTTAGCCGATTTTTTTTTTTATATTGATTAATTAAGTCAGTAATTTCCAATTCTCCTCTTTTAGAAGGTTTTAAATTACTAGCATATTTTGAAACATTTTTATCAAAAAAATATAGGCCTGTTATAGCATTTTTGGAAATAAATTTTTTTGGCTTTTCGACTATTTGTTTTATCTTATTATTTTTTATTTTTGCTACACCATAATTTTCAGGTTTAGCCACTTCTTTTAAAAATATAGTTGCACCTGATTTATGTAATGATGTTTTTTCAAGTTTTTTTGTTAAACTTTGACCATAAAAAAAGTTATCTCCAAGAATTAAAGCAACATTGTCATCAGCTATAAATGATTTTCCTAAATTAAATGCATCGGGCAATCCTCTTGGTTTATTTTGAATTTTATAATTAATCTTAATTCCATATTTTGAGCCATTTCCTAGTAATTTTTTAAAATTTTCTATTTGACCAGGATTAACTATCATTAAAATATTTCTAATGTTAGCTAACATCATTACAGAAAGAGGATAAAAGATCATTGGCTTGTCGTGAATTGGTAAAAGCTGTTTATTAACTGCTTTAGTCAAAGGACTCAATCTTGTGCCTGATCCACCTGCTAAAATTATACCTTTTTTAATCATTAAATTTATATTCTATGAACTTATATTAATTCTTATGTATTTAAAAAGCTTAATTTATGTTATTATTAATCTTTCCAAAAATGAAAAATAACAACTATCAAGCAGACTCGATTAAAGTTTTAAAAGGCCTAGAGGCAGTCAGAAAAAGACCTGGCATGTATATAGGGGATACAGATGATGGAACAGGTTTACATCATATGGTGTATGAAGTTGTTGATAACTCCATAGATGAAGCTCTAGCAGGTTATTGCAAAAATATTGAAGTTCAACTTAATTCAGATGGAACTGTAACTGTTAAAGATGATGGACGAGGTATTCCGGTAGACATGCATAAAGGAGAAAAAAAATCTGCCGCAGAAGTGATAATGACACAATTACATGCGGGGGGTAAATTTGATCATGACTCTTATAAAGTTTCTGGTGGGCTTCATGGAGTTGGGGTTTCAGTAGTTAATGCTTTATCTGAAAAACTAAAATTAGAAATTAATCGAGATGGTAAAAAACATTTTATTGAATTCAATAATGGTAAAGCAAAAGCTCCAATTAAAGTTATCGGAAAAACAAAAGAAACGGGTACAAAAATAAATTTTTTACCTTCCAAAGAAATTTTTTCTTCAACGAAATTTAATAACTCGATTCTAATTAAAAGAATGAGAGAGATAGCTTTCTTAAATAAAGGTATTAAAATTATTTTTGTAGACTCAAATCAAAAAAAAGAAAAAAAATATGAATTTAATTATGAGGGAGGTGTTTTAGAATTTGTTAATTTTTTAGATGAAAAAAGAGAAAAATTGCAAAATAAGAATGGAAATGATCTTTTTAAAAAGCCAATTTATATTGAAGGTAAAAAAGATAATATTGAGATTGAATGTGCTTTGAAATGGAACGCTGGATATTCAGAAGATTTTTTGCCCTATACTAATAATATTTATCAAAAAGATGGTGGAACTCACGTTTTAGGTTTTAGAAGTGCTTTGACAAGAATTATTAATAAATATGCAAGTGAAAACAATCTTTTAAAAAAAAATAAATTAGCCATATCTGGAGATGATATAAAAGAGGGTTTAACATGTGTGTTATCAGCTAAAATTCCTGACCCAAAGTTTTCATCTCAAACTAAGGATAAACTTGTTTCTTCTGAAGTTAGAATGATTATTGAAACAGTAGTAAATGAAAAATTATCAACATGGTTTGATCAAAATCCTTCAATATCAAAAATTATTTTATCAAAAATAATTCAAGCAGCCATGGCAAGGGATGTAGCGAGAAAAGCTAGAGAAAATGTAAGAAGAAAAGGTGCATTGGAACTTAGTGGTTTACCTGGGAAACTTGCGGACTGCCAAGTTGGAAAACAGGAGGGAACAGAGTTATTCATAGTTGAAGGAGATTCAGCTGGAGGTTCAGCAAAACAAGGCAGAAATAGATCTAACCAAGCAGTTTTACCCTTACGAGGAAAAATTTTAAACACTTATGTAGAAGATATACACATAAAAAAAAATGGTAGTAAGAATGAAAGTGAGCAAAGAACAAAAGCTTTGTCAAAAATGATTTCCTCAAATGAAATAGTAACACTTATTAATGCTTTAGGTTTAGATCCAAAATCTCAAGAAATAGATTTGAAAGATTTAAGATATGGTAAAATTATAATTATGACTGACGCTGATGTTGATGGATCTCATATAAGAGCATTATTACTAACCTTTTTTAATAATAAACCATTCAACAAATTGATAGAATATGGACATGTTTATCTTGCACAACCACCTTTATTTAAAATTAATAAAGGTTCTAAAGGAACATATATTAAAGATGAAAAGGAACTAGAGAACTATATAGTTAAAAACAGTAAAGACTTAAATAAACTAAAACGTGGTTCTAAAGATTTTATTAAAGGGATTGATTCTGAAAAATCAAAAATGAATATTCAAAGGTTTAAGGGTCTAGGAGAAATGAACCCAGAAGAATTGTGGAGCACAACTCTTAATCCAGAGACAAGAAATTTACTACAAGTTCAATATTCTAAAGATTCAAAAAAGGATCAAAGTTTAATTCATACATTGATGGGTAACGATGTTTCCCTTAGAAAAGACTTCATTATATCTAATGCAATAAATGTTCAAAATCTAGATATTTAAAAATGAAGTTTTTTGAAACTTCAAAACAACATTCATTTAAAAAATCAACCTATGTTAATTTAAGATGGATAGGTATCATCGGACAATTAAGTGCAGTATTTTTTGTATTTTATGGGTTAAATTTTGAATTTAATTTTGCATTTTCAAATTTTATTATATTTTTAGGTATTTTAAGTAATTTATATTTAAATTTTTTATATAAAAAAACCCAGTTATCAGATAGATCAGCGTTTATTTTTTTAGTCATTGATATAATTCAGTTAGGTATTTTATTGTATTTAACGGGGGGAATAACAAATCCTTTTGTAATTTTTTTAATTATCCCAAGTGTATTTTCATCAACAAATTTAAGTTTTAGAACTAATTTACTATTAGTTGTTTTAACAATAATCATTATAGTATTTTTAACATATTATTCTGAGGATTTACCTTATCCAATTAATGTTCATTTTCATGTAAGTCCTTATTACTACTACTCAATTCCAATAGCGTTAATTATTGCGTTAATTTTTCTAAATTTTTTTGCAATGACATTTGGAACACAATTTCGTTTGAGAAAAGATGCTTTAGCAAAAATGGAAGAAGTTATGGCAAAAGAACACGAACTTTTATCTTTAGGTGGTCAAGCCGCTGCTGCCGCCCATTCATTGGGAACTCCACTTTCAACAATCAAAATAATAACTCAAGAATTCTCAAAACAACTTAAGGGACAAAAAGAACTAGAGAAAGATATAGATTTATTACAAAGCCAAGTAGAAAGATGTAATCAAATCTTAAAACGCTTAAGTCTAAATCCTATAGAGGAAGACGAATTTATTGATAAAGATTTGACTATGAGAGATTATTTAAATGAAATTATTTCTTCTTTTAAAGAAATTAGTAAAAAAAATTTTGTTTTTAATATTGACCAAGATTCAAATTTAAAAAAAATATCTAAATCAATAGAAATAGTTTATGGTTTGAGAAATTTTATAGGCAATGCCAATAAATTTGCAAGAAAAACGATTTTTATAAATCTTAAAAGTGATAGCGAATTTACAGAAATAATAATTGAAGATGATGGAGATGGATATACAAAGGATGTTTTATCAAAAATTGGTGAACCTTATTTAAGATCTAATTCTTATAAAAAAAAATCTCAAGAAGGTTTAGGCCTTGGTCTATTTATAGGAAAAACTCTTTTAGAAAAAAATTTTGCTTTTGTTGAATGCAAAAACTCTATAATTCGCAGTGGTGCTGAAGTAAATATTAAATGGAATAATAAAGATTTATTCAATATTTAATGAAATTTTCTTTTTGTTTCAAATAAAGAGCTTAATTGAGATATCATTACATCCCCGAGTTCATTAACATCAGTTATTTTAATTGCTTTATTATAATATCTTGAAACATCGTGGCCGATACCAATTGCTAAAATTTCTATTTCAGTTTTGTCTTCAATAAATTTAACTATTTTTTTAAGATGTTTTTCTAAAAAGTCACCCGAATTAACTGATAAAGTAGAATCGTCAACTGGAGCACCATCAGATATTACCATTAGAATTTTTCTCTCTTCTTTGCGTTTTTTTAATCTATTAAATGCCCACGATATTGCTTCACCATCTATATTTTCTTTTAATAAACCTTCTTTAAGCATTAGACCTAAATTATTTTTTGCTTGTCTCCAATGTACATCTGCTCCTTTGTAAATTATATGTCTTAAATCATTTAATCGGCCAGGTTTTTTGGGCTTTCCATTTTTATTCCACATCTCTCTACTTTGACCACCTTTCCAATTTTTTGTTGTAAATCCAAGAACTTCTACTTTGACAGAACATCTCTCTAATGTTCTTGATAAGATATCAGCACATATTGCAGCAATTGTAATGGGCCTTCCTCTCATTGATCCAGAGTTATCAATAAGTAAAGTTACTATAGTGTCTTTAAAGTCTAGATCTTTCTCTTTTTTAAAAGAAAGTGAGTTATACGGATCCATAATAATTCTTGGAAGTTTAGAACTATCTAATAAACCTTCTTCTAAATCAAACTCCCAAGTTCTATTTTGTTTAGCTAATAACTGTCTTTGCAATTTATTAGCAAGTTTTGTGACTATATCTTGAAAACCAATTAATTGTTGATCTAAATTTTTTCTAAGTTTATTAGTTTCGCTGATGTTTTCTAAATTTTCAGCTTTAATTGTTTCATCAAAATTATTTGTGTAAGTTTTATATTCTAAATTTAAATCATTAGTATTTTTCTTTTGTATAATTTTTTCTAAACTTTGTTTGTCAGAGTCTGTATCTACGAGCTGTTCTTGCATTTTGTATTCATCTATATCATATTCCGCATCTAGACTGACTTCACTTTCTTCTTCTTGTTTTTTCTCATCTGTTTTATCATTATTGTTTTCCTGATTATCATTTGAGGGATTATTTGGTCCTTCATCTTGATTTTGATCGTTATTTTCATTGTTATCTTCAGTTTGAAATATATCCATTTGTTGGAGTATTTCAGAAAACCGTGAAGAATAAATATTTTGATCTTCTAAATTATCTTTTAAAAATTTTAAATGTTGATTAATTGATTGATCAAAATCTTTTTCCCAAAAATTAAGCATTTTTGAGGTTAAAGAATTCAATTTTATATTATGAAAATTTTTAAGCATGTATAGTTCGAAAGCCTCTATAGCAGGGACATCTTCTTTTGAATTAAGCTGATCTTTTCTTTTAAGATTAATTTTTTGTAAATAATTTTCTTTGAAGTTTTTTTCTATTCCTTTAAGCATTTTTCCACCTAAAGACTCGTATCTAATTTTTTCTGCTATAGTATAAAGTGATCTACAAGATGAATTAGATGGTAAATTTTTTTTATAAATTAAATCATTAGAAAATCTTTTTTTTAAAGCAGTTGAGTCTGACTCTGCTCTTGCTTTAATAAAGTCACTTTTAGTATTAAGATTATCTATTTCAAAAAAATCAAATTTATTAGAACTTTTATTATTATTAGATTTTTTATTAATCTTTAAATCATCAGAAATAACTTTAAATGTTGATGATAAAGCCTGTCTTAACTTTTCTTTGAGATTAGTATCTCTATCACTCATTTGATTTGAATATTAAACAATGACTCAGGTAACTCTTCACCAAAACATCTTTGATAATATTCTGCGATTGTATTTTTTTCTATTTCATCACATTTATTTAAAAAGGTTAATCTAAAAGCATAACCAATATCTTTAAATATTTCAGAATTTTCAGCCCAATGTAGTACAGTCCTTGGGCTCATTACAGTTGATATATCACCAGCCATAAAACCTTTTCTTGTCAGCGAAGCCACTTTAATCATATTAGCCACCTGTTCTCTCCCTTTTGAATTGTTAAAAGATTTATTTTTCGCTAAAATTATTTCCATTTCTCTTTCAAGACTCAAGTAATTTAAAGTAGTTACAATATTCCATCTATCCATCTGTCCTTGGTTTATTTGCTGCGTACCATGATAAAGTCCTGTGGTATCACCTAAACCAACTGTATTTGAAGTTGCAAATAATCTAAAAAACTTATTTTGTTTTATAACCTTATTTTTATCTAGCAGTGTAAAATTTCCTTCTGCTTCTAAAACTCTTTGAATAACAAACATCACATCAGGTCTACCCGCATCGTATTCATCAAATACCAATGCAACAGGATTTTGAATTGACCATGGTAATATTCCCTCATTAAATTGAGTAATTTGTTTTCCTTCTTTTAGAACAATTGCATCTTTTCCAATTAAATCAATTCGACTAATATGACTATCTAGGTTAACTCTTACACATGGCCAGTTCAATCTTGCTGCAATTTGTTCAATATGAGTAGACTTTCCAGTTCCATGATAACCTTGGATTAAAACCCTTTTATTAAATGCAAAACCAGAAATAATTGCAATTGTAGTTTCTTTATCAAATTTGTAATTTTTGTCTATTTCAGGAACATATTCACTTTTTTTTGAAAAAGCTGGAACTTCAATATCAGAATCAATTCCAAATGTTTGTTTTAATGAAATTTTAATATCAGGTTGAATATTTATATTAGGTGTCAAGTTTTTCCTTATAAGTGTTTTTTAATTGAGTATAAGCTAAAGTAATTAATTTTAATTTTTCCTCGTATTTTTTATTTCCAGCATTTATATCGGGGTGAAATTTTTTGACAAGTAATTTAAATTTTTCTTGGATCTTCTGCCATTTTAAACCCACTGAAATTCCTAGAATTCCAAATGCTTTTATATCTTTATGATTAAATTTGAATTGTCGCATATGATTGTAATCACTTTTTAATTTATTTTTATCTAGTTCATCTCTAAGGGTATTGTTCCACAGAACTTTAAAAAAATTATCTGACGAACTAAAACTTTGGGTGGGTTTATGCCAAACCATATCTGATTTTAAGAAATCTAAAACTTGATCATCATTCATTCCTGAAAAGTAATTCCAATTTTTATTGAATTCTCTTACATGTTCTAAGCAAAGCATTCGATATTTTTTACTATTATCTTTCTCTACAGGAGCCTTATACTCCCCTTTTTCTTTACAATTATTCCAGTCACAAATATTTTTCATGATATATAATAGTTAATATTTATGAATATAAATGACCTAATTGCAATTGTAAAAAAAAAATTACAACACGATATAAAAATTGAAAATATTAAAATTGAAGACAAATCTTTTCTTCATAAAAAACACCTCAGTCATCAAAATGGAAAATTTCACTTAAAAATAAGTATTGCGTCTGAAAAATTAAAGCAATTTAATAGAATTGACCAAAATAAAATAGTCCATAAAGTTTTAGAAAAAGAATTAAAAAACAATATCCATTCAATTCAAATTTTAATTAGATAATTCTTTTTTTAAAAATGATTTTATATTATTCAAACTGTAATTATTATTAATTATTGTAGATCCAATTTTTTTAAGTAAAATTAAGTTTATTTTTTCTGAATCATTTTTTTTATCTTTTTTCATAAAATATAAAATTTTATTCAAATTTTTAATTGAAAAATATTTTTTTATTTCAAAAGGAAGATTTGAATTTTTAATATTTATAATAATTGAATTATAATCACTCTTTTTTAAAAATTTATTTTTTAAGCTAAATTTAAGTGCTATATTCATCCCTAAAATTACAGCTTCTCCATGATTTAATTTTTTTGAGTAACCTAAAGCTGCCTCAAATGAATGAGCAAAAGTATGACCAAAATTTAAAACTTTTCTACTTCCTTTTTCTTTTTCATCTTTTTCAACAACAAATTTTTTTATTCGACAACTTTCATAAATAGCTTTTTCTATGAATGGAGACTTAAGATTTAAGATATTATAAAAATTTTGATCTAAATAATTATAAAATTTTTTATCAGATATTATTGCATGTTTTAGTATTTCTCCATATCCACAGATGATTTCCCTTTTAGGAAGAGATCTAAGAAATTTTGTTTCACTAATAACAAGTTTAGGTTGATAAAAACTACCTATTAAATTTTTACCCTGTTTGGTATTTACTCCTGTTTTGCCGCCAACTGATGAGTCTACTTGAGCTAATAGTGTTGTTGGAATATTTATAAACTGTAATCCTCTTTTAAATAAACTTGCAGCAAATCCCCCAACATCACCAGTAATACCTCCTCCAATAGAAATTAAACAATCTTGTCTCGAAAAGTTTTGATCAAGTAAAACTTCTAGAATTTTTTTTACATTGTTTTGATTTTTATTTTTTTCACTAGAGTCAAAAAAATATATTATAGTTTTGTATTTTTTTAATGATTTTTTTATTTTACTAATTAATTGATTTGGAATATTTTTGTCTATTAGTAAAAGACACTTATCACATTTCGTTAAATTACTTTTTATTAATCTAGGCAAATTCTTAATTATATTAGATCCTATAATTATAGGATAAGAGTCTGATTTGGTTTTAATTGTTAGTTTAATTGGCTTCATGTATTTTTAATATTTTTTTTACAATTTCATTTTTTGAGAGATTTTCACAATTAATTTTATATAACGCTTTTGAATAGATCTTAGAACGCTTTTTTATAAGATTTTGTAATTTAATTTTTGATAAATTATAAGCAAGTGGTCTTTTTATACTATTTTTTATTCTATATATTAACGTTTCAGACTCCCAATTAAGCCAATAAGAAATATGATTTGAGAGGATTTCTTTTTGAATATTTGGATTCATGAAAGACCCTCCCCCTAACGAAATAACATTATTTTCTTTTTTAAGTATTTTAAGAGTAATTTTTTCTTCCTTGTTTCTAAAAAAATTTTCTCCTTTAGTTTCAAAAATTTTTGATATTTGCATTCCTTGTTCTTTTTCTATTTCTTGATCAATATCAATGAAATTTATTTTGAGTTTTTTTGAAATAATTAAGCCTATTGAAGTCTTTCCTGAACCCATCATGCCTATAAAAATAAGATTTTTTTTTGATTTCATAAGTTTCTTTATTGAAAAAACACAAATATGTCTTAATTTGAAATTAACTAACGTTATATGCAATTTATAAAAAAAACA
>MDSV01199155.1_pt1 | contig 10159 bp, 9 predicted proteins | sample 810851 | NCBI WGS metagenome assembly MDSV01 (sample SAMN05326640, study PRJNA326480) | marine metagenome | isolation source: seawater | place: Atlantic Ocean: North East | collected 2012
AGCAGTAATAAGCAATGGATCTGCAATATTAGGACTGGGAAATCTTGGCTCTCTTGCATCAAAGCCTGTTATGGAGGGAAAGGCTGTATTGTTTAAAAGATTTGCTGATATCGACTCGATAGACATTGAAGTTGATAGTAAAGATATTAATGAAATAATTAATACTATCAAAAATATAGCTGGCACATTTGGTGGGATTAATTTGGAAGATATTGCAGCACCTGACTGTTTTATTATAGAGCAAAAATTAAAAGAGACTCTTGATATTCCTATTTTTCATGACGATCAACATGGTACTGCAATTATCACGACTGCAGCACTGATTAACGCTTTGGATATTTCAAAAAAAAAAATCGAAGATGTAAAAGTTGTAGTTAATGGAGCAGGAGCTTCGGCAATCGCTTGTACAAATTTATTCAAAATTTCAGGAGTAAAATCAGAAAATATTATCATGTGTGATAGAAAAGGAGTTATTTACAAAGGAAGAGAAAACGTTGACCAATTTAAATCAGCTCATGCTACAAGTTCAAAAGTTAGAACTCTTGGTGAGGCAATGAAAAATGCAGATGTATTCTTAGGCTTATCAGCTAAAGATGTAGTAGATAAAGACATGATAAAATCAATGGCAAAAAATCCAATAATTTTTGCATGTGCCAATCCTGATCCAGAGATCAAACCTGAAATAATAAATGAAGTTCGTGATGATGCTATTGTTGCTACTGGAAGATCAGATTATCCAAATCAAGTAAATAACCTTATCGGTTTTCCATACATATTTCGTGGTGCTTTAGACGTTAGAGCAAAAGAAATTAATGAAGATATGAAAATTGCAGCAGCAAAATCCATAGCTCTCTTAGCCAGAGAAGATGTTCCTGATGAGGTGGTCTCCGCATATGGAGGAGAAAGACCTAAATATGGAAAAAATTATATAATTCCATCTACATTCGATCCAAGACTCGTAAGCGTTATACCTGCAGCCGTTGCACAAGCTGCAATTAAAAGTGGCGTAGCAAGAAAAACAATTAAAGATTTTGATGAATACAAGGATAGTTTGACAAATAGACTTGATCCATCAATGTCATTGATGCAGGGTATAAATGCTAAGGTTAAAAAGAGCCCAAAAAAAGTTGTTTTTGCAGAGGGAGAAGATGAAAATATGTTAAAAGCAGCTATCGAATTTGGAAAAGCCAAGTTAGGTAGTCCAATTGTTATTGGAAATGAAAAACGAGTGAGGGAAACTCTAGAAAAAATTGGATTAGACTCTTCATATAAAATAGAAATAGTCAACTCTACCGATAAAAAGAAACGTGAAAAATACTCAGCCTATTTATACAAAAAACTTCAGCGAACAGGTCAACTTGAAAGAGACGTGGATAGACTTGTGAGAAATGACCGTATAGCATTTGGAGCTTCAATGGTCGCATGTAAAGATGCAGATGCAATGGTAACTGGAAATATTAGACATTATGCTGCATCAATTGAAAAACTTAAACATGTTTGTGATGCAAGGAAAGGTGAGCCGATTTTTGGTATGACTATGATTAATTTTAAAGGCAGGACGATTCTTGTAGCTGATACAAATGTTGAAGATTTTCCTTCCTCAGAGCGATTAGTGGCTGTTTCAAAATCGTGTGTAAGGGTTTCAAGGCTTTTTGGTTTTGAGCCAAAGGTAGCTTTTTTATCACATTCAACTTTTGGGAAACCGATATCGCGAAACACTAAACATGTAAGAGAAGCTATTGAAATTCTAAAAAAAGAAAAAACTGATTTTGATTTTGATGGGGAAATGCAGCCAGATGTGGCTCTTAATCCAATTTATAAAGAAATATATCCATTTTCAAAAATAGTAGGTAATGCAAATATATTGATAATGCCTGCATTACATAGTGCAGCGATTTCAACAAAGTTAATGAAATCTTTCGGTGGAGCTAAATTAATTGGCCCGTTATTAATTGGTTTGGATTTACCTATAGAAGTTGCACCATTAAGATCAACTACCTCAGATATTCTGAATTTAGCTTCTATTGCAGCCTTTTCTTCAGATGTAATAAAATATAATTAAATTTTATTTCTACTTAATTCAGAAACTAAATAAATTGAAGGAATGACCTCTTCAACATCATATATTTCATTTGCCTCTCTCATAACCTCTTTTTTTTCTTTAGAAGTCATCGCAATTCCAAAAATATAGATTTTTTTATTAATTGTTTCTAACGTATAGTTTCTTGATTTAGTTTCCTTATTTAAAATTAAGGCTGTTCTTAATTGACTTGTTATTAAAATATCTTTGGCTGTGCTTTTAAAACTACTTTGGCCCTTAATAGTTATAGCATTTTTAACTGATCTTGCTCCCTTGGTCTCCCAGGCCAGTTTTGTTATACGAATTTTTTCTTCTGGGGAATTAACTTTGCCTGAAAGAAAAATTCTTCCATCTAAAACTTCAGTTTGGATAGATATAAGGTATCTCTTTTCAGTTAAAGCTAGTCTTGCAGTAAGATTTTTTTGCATTATTGTATCATCTATTTGCATTCCAATCGTTCTTGGATCAAATGTGATATCAACTCCAGTTCCAAACTTTCCAACTCCGGTTCCAGGCACACAAGAAGTTATAAAAAAAAAGATAATAATTAATTTATTTAATTTTGTCATTTTTAATTTCTAAGCAAATATTATAAACCTTCTTTTTTGATATATTTTCTTTTTTTGAAATAAGTTCTGCCACATCTTTAACTGAATATTTTTTTAAATTTATATTTATTTCTTCTCTTAATTTGTCAATATTTATAACTTGTTTTTTAGAGTTAATTTTTGAAATTACAACAGTTAACTCTCCTTTGATCGGAGTTTTAAACAGCTTTATTTTATCAACTTCGCCTCTATAATAGGTTTCATGTAATTTTGTGATTTCTCGAGCTATTAAAATTTTACGTCCTAAAAAATACTTTTTGAATACTTTTAGATAAAAATTTATCTTTATAGAAGGAATAAAGAAAACTAGTGAAAAAGGCTCCATTTGTATTTTTAAAAGTTCTTTATTCAGCTCATTTTCTTTTTTTGGTAAAAATCCATAAAAAAGAAAGCGCTCGTCGAACCCTGCTACACTAATTGCTGATATTACAGAGGACGGCCCAGGTATAGGAAATACAGATATGTTGTTGTCTATGCAAGATTTAATCAATAAATTTCCTGGATCCGAAATTACTGGTGTCCCAGCATCGCTTACAAGTGACAAAATTTTGCCCTCATTTAAATATTGAATAATTTTATTAATTTGTTTTTTTTCGTTGAATTTGTGATACGGAATAAGCTTATTTTTTATTTTGAAATGATTTAATAACTTTAAAGTATGCCTGGTATCTTCACAAAGTATAATGTTGGAATTTTTAAGGATATTTAAAGCTCTCAAAGTAATATCCTCAAGATTACCAATTGGTGTAGAAACTATGTATAATCCTTTATTAATATAATTCATTTATGAAAAAATATTTAGTCATAACATTATCTTATATATTACTATTTTTTAATACCAATTCATTTAGTATCGAAATAAAAAAAAATGTACTTAAAGTTGGATTGTTGGCTCCGTTTAGCGGTCAGTATAAAGATCTTGGTGACTCTATCATGTTCTCTCTCCAAATGGCACTCGATGAAATAGGTAATAAGCGTGTTACTATTGTAACAAGAGACTCGGGATCAGGAGATAAAACAATTTTAAATAATTCTATTCAAGAAATAATTAATGAAGGTGTAAAGGTTATAATTGGACCAATAAACTTTGAAGATTTTGAAGAGGTTAAAAAATATAAGGATACAATTTTTATCTCTCCGTCAAATATAAATCCTAAGATTGAGAATAATATAATTAGTATTGGAGTAAGTTTAGAATCACAATTAAAGGCGATAGATAAATTCATTTCAAATCAAAAAAGAACTAAAACAGTTATTCTTTATCCAAAAAATCAATATACAGAGATGATTGATAAAAAAATTCAGAGTTCAAATTTAAAAAATTATAAAACATTTAAATATAACCCTGATCCAATGATTTTGACTGGCGAAATAGAAAAACTTACAAATTACTCTCAAAGAAAAAGAAATCTAGAAGCTCGAAAAAAAGTTTTAGTTGGTAAAGAAGATGAGGCTTCTGAGAGAGAATTAGAAAAACTTGAACAAATGTATACTTTGGGAAATGTAAATTTCGATTCTGTGATAGTGATTGATTTTGGGAACAGTTTAAAAAGTACACTAACTTCTTTAGTATTTTCAGAGGTAGATCAAAATAAAATTCTGTTCACTACCGTTAACCAATGGTTTGATAAAAGCATGTTCTACGAAAATTCACTTAAAAAGATTTACTATCCATCAGTTAATTTTAAAAACTTTGAGAGATTTCAAAAAAAATATATTAAACTTTACAATAGAGAGCCAAGTGAAATCTCAATCCTTACTTACGATGCATTTGGTTTAATTTATTATGTTTGGAAAAAAAATAAAGACATCAAAAGCATTAAAGATTTTTCAATCAAAGAGAAGATAAAAGGTAAAATCGGAACTTTCTCCTTTAAAGAGGGTGAGGTGAGACAAGATCTAAAAATTTATAAAGCAGAAAATAATACATTTACAAAATTTTAACTTTCTTTTTAAGTTTCTTAAAAGCAATAAATCTATGGTCCATTTTAACCTTTTTAATTTTATTCATCTCGCCAAACGTTACATTCTTTTTTTGAGGAATGAAAATTGGATCATATCCAAATCCATTTTTTCCTCTAATTTTTTCTGAAATACTCCCTTTAATTTTACCAACAACGGTAATTTGTCTATTTTTAGGAAATTTAATTGATAGACTACAAATAAATTGTGCTTTTCTTTTACTATTCTTTTTTTTGCTCAACAGTTTTAATATTTTCCTCATTGCATTATTAAAACCTCCATATTTTTTTGCCCACCTTGCTGAGTGAATTCCAGGTTTATTTCCAAGTGACTTTATTTCTAATCCGGAGTCATCTGATAAAGCTATCATATTTGAAAGCTTTGAAAAATAGTTTGCTTTTAAACGAGCATTAGATATAAAACTTTTGCCAGTTTCTTTTGGGCTGCCAATTCCCAAATGTTTTGGGGATATTTTTTTTATTTTTTTTGGTAAAAGAAAGCTAATTTCATCAAATTTTCCTTGGTTATGGGTACCCACAAGTATTTTGTTTATTTTTTTCATACTTATCTAGTAATTACAAATTTAGACATTATATAGCAAGTATTATGAGCGATTCCGAAGAAATAAAAAGTAAAGACAATGAAGCCGCTAAAAATGAGGCTGATGAAAGTTCTGAAGAAGATAAAAAAAATCCATCTACAGAAGAAAAACTTAAAGAGACCGAAGATAGACTTTTAAGGTCTTTAGCTGAGATTGAGAATCAAAGAAGAAGATTCGAAAAAGAAATTAAAGAGGCTTTTGATTTTGGTGGCTATAATTTTGCTAAAGAATGTTTGTTACTTTTAGATAACTTACAAAGAGCTAAAGATTACATGTTAAAAGATAAAGAGCTGAAAGAAAACAAATATCAAGAAAAATATTTAAAAAATATGGATATTCTTAAAACTGATTTAATATCTATATTTGAAAAGAACAAAATTAAAAAAATTGAATGCCTTAACAAAAAATTCGATCCAAATTTTCATCAAGCGATGCTTGAGGTTGAAGATGATAATGTTGAAGCCGGGACTATTGTTCAAGAAATTCAAACTGGGTATATGATGGGAGATAGATTATTGAGACCATCATTAGTGGGGGTATCCAAGGGTAAAAATAAAGAAAAGGAACCAAAAAATGATAAAAATTAACATTTTAATCTCTTGTACTAATAAAAATCACACCCATATTATTAGTAGAATTTAAGGATAATTATGAGCAGAGTAATTGGAATAGATCTTGGAACTACAAACTCTTGTGTGGCTATCATGGATGGAGCACAGGCTAAAGTTTTAGAAAATACAGAGGGAGCAAGAACCACTCCTTCAGTTGCGGCGTTTACTGATAGCGGGGAAAAACTTGTAGGTCAACCAGCTAAAAGACAAGCTGTAACTAATCCTAGTGATACAATTTTTGCCGCAAAAAGATTAATAGGAAGAAAATTTGACGGCCCGTCCGTTCAAAAAGATATTTCAAAAGTTCCATATAAAATTATTAAGTCAGAAAATGGTGATGCTTGGGTTGAAGCAAAAGGTAAAAAATATTCTCCATCACAAATATCTGCTTTTGTTTTACAAAAAATGAAAGAAACTGCAGAAAAGTATTTGGGTCAAGAAGTAACTAAAGCTGTGATTACAGTGCCAGCTTATTTTAATGATTCTCAAAGACAGGCTACAAAAGATGCAGGAAAAATTGCTGGTTTGGAAGTTTTAAGAATTATAAATGAACCTACGGCAGCTTCATTGGCATATGGGCTAGACAAAAAAGGTGGAAAAAAAATTGCTGTTTACGATTTAGGTGGAGGAACATTTGATGTTTCAATTTTAGAAATTGGTGATGGTGTTTTTGAAGTTAAATCCACTAATGGTGATACTTTTCTAGGTGGTGAAGATTTTGATGATGCAATTGTTGATTATTTGATTGCTGAATTCAAAAAAGACAACGGCATAGATTTAAGATCAGATAAATTGGCATTACAAAGACTAAAAGAGTCTGCAGAAAAAGCGAAGATCGAACTATCTTCCGCTGCTCAAACTGAAATAAACTTACCATTTATCACTGCAGATAAAACTGGACCAAAACATTTAAATCTAAAATTTACTAGAGCTAAATTGGAAGCTTTGGTTGAAAAGCTAATTGAAAGAACACTAGAACCTTGCAAGACTGCACTAAAAGACTCTGGATTTTCAGCGGCAGAAATTAATGAGGTTGTTTTGGTTGGTGGAATGACAAGAATGCCTAAGATTGTTGAAACTGTAAAAAATTTTTTTGGTAAAGAGCCAAATAAAAGTGTAAATCCAGATGAAGTAGTAGCAATGGGTGCTGCTATTCAAGCTGGAGTATTACAAGGTGATGTCAAAGATGTTTTACTATTAGATGTTACACCTTTGTCACTAGGTATAGAAACTTTAGGTGGTGTTTCAACTAAGTTAATAGAAAAAAATACAACTATACCTACAAAAAAAAGTCAGGTTTTTTCTACTGCGGAGGATAATCAGCCAGCAGTTTCTATAAGGGTTATGCAAGGAGAAAGAGAAATGGCAGCTGATAATAAACTATTAGGAAATTTTGAGTTGGTAGGAATTCCTCCTGCTCCAAGAGGAACTCCTCAAATAGAAGTTACTTTTGACATTGATGCAAACGGAATAGTAAGCGTCTCGGCAAAAGACAAAGGAACTGGTAAAGAACAAAAAATTCAAATTCAAGCTTCTGGTGGTTTGTCTGATGATGAAATCAAAAACATGGTTAAAGATGCAGAGGCTAATAAAGATGCTGATAAAAAGAAAAGAGAGAACGTCGATGCAAGAAATCAAGCTGACAGTTTGGTTTTTTCAACAGAAAAAAGTCTAAAGGAACATGGAGATAAAGTTTCAGAGGAAGAAAAAAAATCAATTGAAAACGGAATTAACGAATTAAAAGAGTCGTTAAAAGGCACAAATATTGAAGACATTAAAAAGAAAACACAAAACTTAATTCAAGTATCAATGAAGTTAGGAGAAGCTGTTTATAAAAGTCAGCAAAAACCTAAGGGCTCGGAAGCAGAAAATAAATCGAAACCTGATAACAAAGAGAATGTTGTAGATGCAGATTTTGAAGACGTAAAAGACGATAAAGAGAAAAGCGCCTAAGACTTAAAAGAAGGAGCAATTTCTTGTGGCAAAAAGGGATTATTATGAGATCTTAGGTGTTAATAAACAGGCATCTAAAGATGAAATTAAAAAAGCTTACAGAAAATTAGCTTTAAAATACCATCCTGATAAAAATAAAGGCGATAAAAAATCAGAAGATAAATTTAAAGAAGCCAGCGAGGCTTATCACGTTCTTTCCGACGATAAGCGAAAGCTCAACTATGATCAATTTGGACACGCTGCATTTGATGGTGGTGGAGGATCTCAAGGATTTGGAAATTTCGATTTTGGTTCATCCTTTTCAGATATATTTGAAGACTTTTTTAGTGATGATGTATTTGGTGGAGGAAGAAGCTCTCGAAGAAGATCTTCGAATCGAGGTAATGACTTGAGATATGATATTACAATAGATCTTGAAGAGGCTTATACAGGAATTAATAAGAAGATAAATTATACTACGCATAAAAAATGCTCCAGATGTTCAGGTCAGGGTGCAGAGCCGGGTTCAAAACTTAAAAGATGTGATTATTGTAACGGACATGGAAAAGTGAGATCGAGTCAAGGATTTTTTACTATTCAACAAACTTGTCCTGAGTGTAGTGGGTATGGTGAAAAAATAAGTAGTCCTTGTAATCAGTGCAGCGGTAACGGAAAAATTCAAAGTCAGGAAAATATTTCAGTAAAAATTCCCAAAGGTGTTGACGACGGAACAAGAATAAGATTATCTGGTAAAGGAGAAGCTGGTACAAAAGGCGGTTCTAATGGAGATCTATACTTATTTATTTCAATAGAAAATCACAATATTTTTAAAAGGTCAGAATCGCACCTGTATTTTGAATTGCCTATTACTTTTTCGGATGCAGCTTTAGGGACAGCTGTAGAGGTCCCATCAATTGATGGAGGAAAAGCAAAAATAAAAATTCCAGCTGGAACTCAGCATGGAAAACAATTGAGATTAAGAGGAAAAGGCATGCCTTCTCTTAGAGGTAATAGTTTTGGAGATTTATACATCAAAATTATTACAGAAGTACCCACATCGTTAAATTCAAAACAAAAAGAAATTTTAGAACAATTTAGGGAAATTGAGAAAAGCAAACCCAACCCCATGATTAAAGGTTTTTTTGAGAAAGCTAAGAAATTCTGGAAAAATTAATTAAATAAATGGAATTTGATCAAATAATTTCAGCTATATTTTTAATTGCTGTGTTATTCTTAGTCTTACCGTCATTTTTAGCTACAAATAATAAAGCAAAACAAACTTTAAAAAATCTTTCTATTTGGACTATAATTGTGCTCATTATTATTGTAATTATTTACTTTATTAAATAATGAGAAAAATCAATTTAGCTATCTCTGGGTGCTTAGGTAGGATGGGTCAACAACTCATCAAATCAAGTAAAAAAAATAAAGATTTTAAATTAGTATCTCTAACAGAAAATAGAGTTGTTAAAAGAAAAATTCACGGTATTAGGCCCGAACTAAATTCAACCAGGGCATTTGAAAAGGTTGACGTAATAATTGATTTTACTGTACCTAAATGTACTTTTCAAATTTTAAAAATAGCAGCAAAGCAAAAGAACAAAGTTGTAATTGGAACAACAGGTTTTACAAAGAAGGAAGAAAATTTAATAAAGAAATTCTCAAAAAGAATTCCTATACTTAAAGCAGGAAACATGAGCTTAGGTGTTAACTTGCTTATGTATTTAACAGAGATTGCCTCTGCATCTCTCGGGAATACTTATTTAAGTAAAGTTTTTGAAGCACATCATAAATACAAAAAAGATCATCCCTCTGGGACTGCTTTAATGCTTGGGCAAGGTATTGCTCATGGAAAGAAAAAAGAATTTAGCAAATTGATAGGAAAAAAATATTTAAACAAAACATTGTTTCCATATAATAAAAGCGGAAAAATTAATTTTAATTCAAAAAGACAAGGTAACATTATAGGTGAACATGAGGTAATTTTTTCGAGCGGCAAAGAGAAAATATCTTTAAATCATTACGCTTTTAATAGAGCTCTTTTTTCTGAGGGTGCAATTACTGCAGCTAAATGGTTATTTAAAAAAAAACCAGGCCTATATTCTATGAGGGACCTTTTAAACTTTAAGTGAATACAAAAGAAAAATCCAAGATCATTATTCAAGTTTTAAACAAGACCTATCCAAAAGTTCCTATACCGCTTAATTACAGAAACACCTTCACCCTTCTTGTATCAGTTCTTTTATCGGCGCAATGTACTGATGTTAATGTCAATAATGTAACAAAAAAAATTTATCCTAAATATAATAAACCTCATCACTTTGTAAAATTGGGTAGGAAAAAGATTGAACATTTAATTAAAAAA
>MDSV01130861.1_pt1 | contig 10158 bp, 11 predicted proteins | sample 810851 | NCBI WGS metagenome assembly MDSV01 (sample SAMN05326640, study PRJNA326480) | marine metagenome | isolation source: seawater | place: Atlantic Ocean: North East | collected 2012
ATGTAAAGTATAATTATGGCCATGTACTCTTACATCTTTTCCAAATACTTCTAAGTTCTTCTCATCAGACCATTTACTATTTCCATATTGATGGGCTGCAGCAAAAGTAAAAACTTTTGTTAGGTATATGTTATTATTTTTAGCCATTTGAATAGTTAATTTATTTAAATAAAGATCTTCTTCCAACTACTGAAGTAATTGGACATTTATTTGGATTAAACTTTTTAGCTGGGCAATAATCTCTTCCATAAAATATAATTTGGAGGTGGAGTTTGCTCCATTTTTCCTTTGGAAATAATCGCTTAGCATCTCTTTCTGTTTCTTTTACGCTCTTTCCAGAAGATAATCCCCATCTATACATTAAACGATGAACATGTGTATCAACTGCAAATGCAGGAACACCAAATGCTTGTGACATTATAACAGAAGCTGTTTTATGACCTACTCCAGGAAAAGATTCTAAATCTGCAAAATTGTTTGGGACTTTTCCATCATACTTATCAATAAGAATTTTTGATAAACCTAAGATTGCTTTTGATTTGGCTGGACCCAATCCACATGGTTTAATAATCTTATAAATTGTTTCATAATCTAATTTCAACATCTTTTTTGGTGTATCTGCTTTCGAAAAAAGAACTGGTGTGACTTTATTCACAGACTTATCAGTAGTATTTGCTGATAACAATACCGCAATCAGGAACGTATAATGATTGGAATAATTTAATGGAGGTGAAATTTTAGGATAAATTTCGTCAAGCTTATTAATAATGAAATTAATTTTATCTTTTTTAAGCATAAATGCTTATAACTGATTCAAAGCTTCAAAAGTCAAAGATTTTGGTCGTGTTAATGGTAATCCCATGGCACGAGCTAAGACTAATTGAGATATAATTCCTAATGATCGAGACATACTAAATAATACAGTATAAAATTCAAATTCTTTTAATCCATAATGGTGAAGCAATGATCCCGAAGCTGCATCAACATTTGGCCAGGGGTTTTTAGCTTTTCCATGCTCTTTTAATACATCTGGAATAATATTAAATAGCTTCGTTACTACATCAAACACTTCACTATCACTAATATTATCTTTACCAAAATTCATAAATGCTGTAAATCTTGGATCAGGACATCTTAAGACTGCGTGGCCATAGCCAGGAATTAACTTTCCTGAATTGAGTCTATCCCAAGCAAATGCTTTTAACTCTTCATCGCTTGGTACGCCCTTAAAATGATCTACAATATCTAGTACAAATTTTAAATTATTTTGATTAGCTAATCCATGTAATGGCCCAGCTAATCCATTCAGACCTGCAGATAAAGAATAATAAGGGTCAGATAAAGCTGAATTAACAGTTAACGAACTGAATGTACTTACATTTCCACCTTCATGGTCACAATGCAACATTAAATATAATTGCATCATCTTTAGCATATCTTCAGAATGGTCAAAACCCATCATTTGTAAAAAACTTTTAGACCAATCTTCAGAACCTGCATGCTCTAATCTATCGCCTTTATCAAATCGTAATCGATAAATTGCTGCTGCAATAGCAGGAAGTTTTGCAATAATATTTACACCATCTTCAAGAGTAGTTTCCCAATAATCGCTTTTTGAAATTACTAAATCATAAGCCTCTGCAAATTTACTTTCTTTTTGCATCGATAAAATTGCAGTATTAAACATTGCCATTGGATGGGAGTCTTTTGGCATACTGTTGAGTACGTCCCATACATATTGTGGGACTTCACTTTTAGAATGTAGACATCTTTGGACATCTTCGAGTTCATCCTTATTAGGCAATTCTCCTACAAGCAATAAATAGAAAACCTCTTCAGGTTTAATATGAACTAAATCAAGTATATGATGACCCCTAACATGCAATCCAGCATCTGCAGTTACAGATGATGTATCACAGATCATACCCTTTACACCGCGCATTCCAGAAAAAGCCTTTTCTATTGTTACTGTGCTTGTAACATGATCACCTTTCTCATCAAGAAGCTGTCGATAATTATATCTCCAGTCAGGTATCTTTTTTGCTAAATTTTCTTTTAATTTCCCCATAATAACAATCAAATTTAAGTTTGAAATTGCATATTGTGTAACTCTTTATATACTCCATCCCTATTAATTAATTCTTCATGACTACCTTCATCGATAATCTTACCATTATCAAGCACAAGAATCTTATCAGCATTATGTACTGTAGATAACCTGTGCGCTATGACAATTACCGTGCGATTGCGCATTAATTTTTCAATTGCTTCTTGAACATTTTTTTCTGATTCAGTGTCTAAAGAAGATGTCGCTTCATCTAAAATGAGAATTGGTGGATTTTTTACTATGGCACGTGCTATAGCAATACGCTGCCTTTGTCCGCCCGATAAAGAAATACCTCTCTCACCAATAATAGTATCATATCCATCAGGAAGTTTCTCAATAAAATTATGTGCATTAGCTGCAACTGCAGCATCTTTTATAATGCTATCTTCTATTGATTCTCCTCCATAAGAAATGTTAGCTCTTATAGTATCATTAAATAGAAATGTCTCTTGAGTAACAATTCCCATTAATGATCGCAATGAATTAATATCTATATCTTTAACATTTTTACCATCTATCAAGATAGAACCTTGGATAGTATCATAAAACCTAGGAATTAAATCAACTAGGGTAGATTTTCCTGCACCGCTAGGACCAACAAGTGCAATGATTTGACCTGAATCAATAGAAAAATTAATATTATTTAATACCTGCTCTTCTTCATTTCCATAATGAAAGCTAACATCTTGAAATACAATGTTTTTATTTAAGCTATCAATTTTAACAGTATCTGACGCATTTGTAATATCAGATTTAGTATCCAAAATAGAAAAAACTCTATCTGCTGATGCTAATCCATTTTGTAGCTCATTAAAAACATTGCTAAGCTTCCTAATGGGCTGAAATAAACTAAATAATAATAAGATAAAACGTATAAAATCTTCTGAAGTAATAGATTTTAATTCTAATACCTCGCGAGCTCCAACCCATAGCAATAATGCTGCAATCGATGCTCCAATAATTTCTGTTATCGGAGAAGAAAATAACCTTAGTATATCTTTCTTAAGCATTAATTTATAATACTGCTGCGTTTCAATAGAAAATTTCTTTACCTCATAAGCTTTCATAGCAAATGCTTTAACAATTCTTATTGAGCTAAGTGTTTCAGATATGATTGATGTAATACCTGCTAATTGTGCTTGCGTTCTCGTTGCTTTTCTTCTAATACTTCGAGCAATACCAAAAATGACAATACCGCTCAATGGAACAATGGTCAATGCAATAGCTGTCAACTTTGGGCTAATAATAAAAAGTAATGTTAAAAATGTTAGAATATTAATTGGCTCTACAAATAATTTTTGAAAAGTGGTACCCAGTGAATTTTTCATATTATCAATATCACTTACAAGAATAGCAGTTAATTCGCCAGACTTATTCTTATTAAAATACGAAAGAGATAAATAATGAAGATGTTTATATAGAGTGTTTCTTAAATCTCTAATAAGCTTAAACTGAATAATAGATAATGTAATATTCTTGATATATAATGCAATATTCTTAAAAGTAAATACTACGACAAGAGCAATACATACTGATGAAACGGTCTCAATAGCTGATTTTCCTAAAAGCAGCTTATTTGAAAATAATTTTAGTTGATCATTAGCAGACCAACTATCTAATGCCAATAACTTATCATTTTCTGCAACCAACGCCGGAAAATCAATTAAAACGTTATTAATCATTGTTGCAGTAATCCAAATAGATGCACTATTAAATAATACAAACACTATGGCTGCTATACCAGATGCTAGGAGTAAAGGCCAATATATTAAAATCAGTTTAAATAGACGGATATATGAAGGTTGATTCATCTTTTATTCAGTGTCTTGTACTTTCTTATAAACCATTTTTGCATGAACTATATCAGCTTCGATAAATGTACTGCCAATAATTGTAAATCCTAAATCTTTATAAAATTTTATCACACTTTCTTGAGCATGTAAATATATCATATCTTGTGATGGAATTTGATTCAAGACAAACTTTACAATATCTCTACCAATTCCTTTTGTTCTAAATTCTTTCAATACAGCAAAACGCTCTAACTTATAACCTTCTGATGTTTTTCTCCATCGTCCTGTACCTGTTGGTATATCGCCAGAAAGAGCCAATACATGAAAAGATTCATCCTCATTCTCAATTTCTAAACTTTCTGGAACATTTTGTTCCTCAATAAATACAGCTCTTCTAATTTCTAAAACTAGGTTATAATCTTCTTCTGTTTTTACTAATTGTATTTTAGTGTCCATTTTAGCAATTTCAATATTATACAATGAGAAATCAAAGACTAATTATTCTAATCATTTTATTATTTTTAAGTATATCTACCGCTCAAGATAAATTTAAATCATATAGAGAATTAAAAAAAATTCCTAATGGAACTAATGTCATTCATAATAATAACAAAACAATGGCGATAGTAGGCATACATGGATTTTATCCAGCATACTGGCCAGATATTCATCATGAATGGGTTCAGCCATTCAATTTGCTCGTAAAAGAAAATATAAAAACATTCTTTTATAAATATGATTGGAATGAATGTCCTAGCAAGGTCGCTAAAGACTTCTCTATTGAATTAGAAAGCCTGATCAAAAAATATCCAGAGGTAGATGATTGGCAGGTTATAGGTCATAGCATGGGAGGAAGTGTAGTTATGTTCACTAATCAATCTTTTACATATAATAGTAAGATTACATTTAATACTGTAGCTACTCCTGTATACTATGAACCAGAAAATACTCCGTTTTTTATTAGAATTTATGAGTCAATATTCAATAAACGTTGCTCTGAAACAATTGATAGCTTAAATGATGAATTTGAAAATGGATTTACTAATAAACATGTACAATGGAGAAATATTAAAGAATTTGACTCACAGTTGAAAAGGTATGATTTTGATCCTTATGACAGAGTTATTAAAGACTCCATTGTTTTTCAATTTCCTGATAGTTTAGCCGGTGAAAGAGTAGGTCATACAGCCAGTCTATACTTCTCAATTTTAGAAATTATCAATTAATTCAATTGATACAGGACAATGGTCTGATCCCATTACATCTTCATGTATATCTGCATCTGTAATATTTTCTATAAAATCTTGATTTGCAAAAAAATTATCTATTCTCCATCCAATATTGCGTTGACGTGCACCAAACCTATATGTCCACCAAGAATAACGTTCCGGTTCATCGTGGAATAATCTAAAAGTATCTACGTAACCATTATCAATATAAGTATCAATTTGTGCTCTTTCTACTGGCATAAATCCAGAGTTATTCTGATTTGCTTTAGGATTTGCTAAATCAATCTCTTTGTGAGCTGTGTTCCAATCTCCGCCAACAAGCACATTTATTCCTGAATCAACTTGCTCGTTTAAAATTTCTAATAAATCATCATAAAAATCTAATTTATACTGTAAACGATGCTCATCTTTTTGACCATTTGGAAAATAAATATTATATAATAAAAAATCTTCAAACTCAGTAATTAACACCCTTCCTTCTTTATCATATTTTTCAATTCCAAGGCCATACTGGACATGTAAAGGTTCTTTTTTTGAGAAAGTAGCCACACCACTATATCCTTTTCTTTCACCGGAATGCCAATACCCATGATAACCATCTATATCTTTTAATGTGTCAGGTAATTGTTCAAAATGAGCTTTTGTCTCTTGGATACATAAAATATCAGGGGCAATTTGATCTACCCAATCTAAAAATCCTTTTTTCTCAATAGCTCTAACACCATTAACATTCCAAGAAAATATCCTCATTCTATTTTTACCTCTTTAATTTTAAAATTTAATTGATAAATTAAACTATGAACTTTAAAGAAGAATTCAAAAAAATTATAGATGAAAATGGAATTGTATTATTTCTGAAAGGAACCAAAGAAATGCCTGTCTGCGGCTTTTCTAAAACAGTTGTAAATTTACTGAATCATTACGGAGTTGAATTCAAAGATGTTGATATCTTAGAAGATCCTGCAATGAAAGTAGCATTATCAGATTTATCAGGTTGGCCTACATTTCCTCAATTATTTGTTAAAGGAAAGCTAGTCGGAGGATGTGATATTGCAGTAGAATTGCATGAAAATGGTGATCTTTTAGATGTTTTAGATGTAAGCAGTTAATAAAGAAAGACAGTTGTAAAAATAGTATCTTATCTCTATATTTTGCTACATTTTTTGGCCCGTTCGTCTAGTGGTTAGGACTCATGGTTTTCATCCATGCAACAGGGGTTCGATCCCCCTACGGGCTGCACCCGATTTTTTTTCATGAATAAGCTTATTTTATATTAAGCTATCATTATATAAACCGACCAGTCGGTTTTTCTTGCTTTTTTTAAAAAAATAATATTATATTATATGTGTCAATATGAGTTAGTTGGAGCGGGGGAATCTTTCAACAGACTTAAGATTACAAAAGTTGCATTATTTAATACCTCTTAACGCATTAAATTAGCTAGATAGATCTCTCGCTTCTCCAATATAAAATATTGGTGTTGATTATATTGATAGGTTCAAATATGCTCATTCGAGCAATAAAATCTAATTCTTTGAGTTTGATGCAAATAGCATCATAAAAAGACCTAACATAGATTTTGCTATGATCCCTAAAATATTACTGATAATCCATCGTATGACATAATAACCTTCAATAACACTCCAAACAGTATTGATAAAATCGGAAAAAGCACTGATTAGTAAAAGAATTCCTGTAATTGTTGCTATTGCTTTCATCATATTGAATATAATTAGTAGTACAAATATATTATATCAATTTTATTTATTTAAAAATGCAGCAATCAATCTTTGAAAATGATGGACACCTTTTTCTCTAGTAGGAGAAAATCTTCCAGGTTGATAGAATGAAGATTGAATTCCTTTGCTTTCATTTTCTACAATAAACTCGTCTTCCCTTTCCACTTTATCAATATCATTGCCTGCACCCTTATGCAGTTTGGAAGTATCATAGACATAGGTTAAAAAAGAAACTTTTGTACGATTAGTGCTAATTGGCTTAACAATATTTACTGATAATCCCCAAGGATAAAAATTGAACATCATGTTTGGGAAAACCCAATAATAGTATGCTGCTACTTGCTTCCCATAATCAATATGATCTTTAGGTAAATCAAATGTTTCATTTGCATCATCAGAATATCCAATTTGCAGATTTGAGTACTTATGTAACTCCGTCGTATAGCTACCATAGTCTAATACTCTATTTAGCCCCTCATGTACAAAGGGAATATGAAACCCTTCCAAGTAATTATCGCAATAAAGTGCCCAATGTGCCTGCACTAAATAATCTTTTGATAAACTACTATCAAATGAAAACTGTTCTAATGGGAGAAAGCCTACTCTTTCATTTATCGAATCAATTACTTCGCTAAAATCAAATAAAGGATTTAAACCAGCAAATAAAAATGGGCCCCATTCTTTAAGAGGAAACTTATATAGGTTATCACATTCTCTAGGAAAATCTTTTGTTTTTTTAAATTCTGGCATTGATTTAAAGTTTCCTTTTAGGTCAAATGATCTTCCATGATATGCGCAGGTAATGTTTTTTGATTTACCGGGACCGAGAGCTAAAATATGTGCTCGATGAGTGCAAACATTGCTCATACAATTAATAGTCCCCTCCTTATCTCTAGTAAGCAATATAGGTTCTGTCAAAAATCCATCTAACAATGTTAGTGGTTGGACAGAGTTTGTAAGTTTTAAGCCAGAGTTATCTCCAAGCCATTGCCATGATTTTAAAAATATTTTTTCTCTTACCTTACTAAACACATCTTCATCTTTATAAAAAGACGATGGAAGTGTTTCTGCTTTAGCAATATCTTTATGAATTGTGAATTGAGGAGACATGAAACTTATCTAAGGAAATAAAAACCCAAATCTCACGCCAATGTGAGTACTTCCATATTTATTAGCTATAATTGGTTCAACAAAAAATTGTGACAATGAATTTAAATTAGTAACTACTCCTGACTCAAAAATAAATGGCAATGCTATCTCTGTATATACATGAGAACCATTAAAAGAAGCAGTACCATCTTCATCTAAAGAAGAGTCATAAATATTTTTTTCATTTATGATATCAACTGTCAACCTTGGAATTATCACAAATTTTGCACTTGTTTCAAGTTCTTTGCTTACTCCCAATTCAAGTGCATAAGATTTTCCATAAAAATCCTGCTCCAAGTTATCAAGAGCATTATTATTAAAATCTGAACTACCATACCTAAATCCTGCAGAAAGATTTACTGGAAGATTAAACTGCATTGCATTGAGATAATAAGTTAAACCAACAGAAAAACCTTTATCGCTTATATCTGGATTATTACTTCTAAATGATTCTATAAAATTAAACTTAGGATCGCCGTCAGGATCAGACTGTTCTCCTGTTAAATCAAAGGTATAGGTTTCTTTGCGATCATAAGAAGAATATCCATATGAGAAATCTATACCAATCATCCCATTATATACATATCCAACATTAATGTTATTTCCATAGCTAGGTCTAAGGAATTTACCTTCTCCAAAAAAGTCTACATTTTGATTATAATCAAATGATACTATTGTTGCACTTTGGCCTGGCATGATTAAATGGGTTTGTGCAGATAAAATTGTAGGAAAAAATAATAGCAACGTAATAAAAATTTTCTTCATGGCATAAAATTACTACATGAATGACTGATTAAGAATTTATTTTTTATTTTTTTCGATAAGAGAAACTAGGCGGTCATAAATCTCTTGAGTATTGCGAGGTGCTCCAATAAGTATATCTCTAATAATGCCATCCTTATCAACAATAAAATGTGCTGGAGCTACAGGACTTAAAGAAGCGCTAAAGTTTCTGTCGATTGAGCCCTGTTGGTATATAAAATCTGTTCTTTGTAAAAAATTAGTGATATCTGAAATACTGTCAAAGCTCAATGCTAAAAATGTAATATCTTCATCTTTATATCTATTAACTATATTGTTTAGGTATGGCATTTCTGCAATACAAGGACCGCAATTAATATACCAGAGATTCAATACCAATAAACTGCCTTCAAAATCTTTAAAAGATTTTACTGAACCATCTAGCATATTTAATACGCCTTTAGGAAGTTTTTTATCCTTCCATTCATCTACGATTCTCTTATTTAATACAGCTCCCCTACCGCCAGATCGCATAAGCTCCGCCTCTTCAATTAAATTATTAATGGCATCATCTGGGACAAATCCTCTTAAATCTTCATAATTCTCAAAAAGAATATATTCAGTATTATTTGACTCATTATCAAAACGTCTCAACGCCTGTAATTGACTTGTATTTTCTACTATACTATCTTTTTCAGATTCAGATAATAGATTTCCTTGAGCATCGCGAAAGACTATTCTATTTTCAACTTCAATAGGTTGTTCTTCTTGTTTTTGCTTTTGTTCAGAAGCAATAAGTGATTTTTCTTCAGTAGCTATTTCAGCCACTTCTTTTTCTTGGCAAGAAAAAAGACTAAATAATATAAGTGCTGTTAATAAAATTCTCATGATCTATATCGATTAAAATATAATTTAGCTATAAATAAACAAGATATAAAAATACAAGCAATACAAAACCAAACGAAAATTTCTTCAAAATGATCTGCAATCCATTTTGCTGTATCAGATACTTCTTCTTTTTTAGAAAAATACATGCTAGAATATGTAGAATTTTAAGGAGAATTATGATAAAAATATTATTACCAACAAATTATTTTTTAATCATCTTTATTGGTTTTTCAATCATATTGTTACTTAGTGGATTTTCATATCAGAAAATTGCTAAAAAAGCTGATAATAGCACCTCAAAAGCAAGTTTTTATGAATTAAAAGCTATCGGTATTGACGGAGAGGAAATATTGTTTGATCAATATAAAGGTAAGAAGGTTTTAATTGTAAATGTGGCTACAAAATGTGGCTACACATATCAATATGAAGGTATGCAGAAACTCAATGATCTATATGGGGATAAAATAGTTGTCTTAGGATTTCCTGCTAATGATTTCTTATTTCAAGAACCA
>MDSV01154078.1_pt1 | contig 10158 bp, 20 predicted proteins | sample 810851 | NCBI WGS metagenome assembly MDSV01 (sample SAMN05326640, study PRJNA326480) | marine metagenome | isolation source: seawater | place: Atlantic Ocean: North East | collected 2012
CGCCATGCCTCCACCTCTCGCTATACTACACATTAAATCTCTATACGAATATGACACTTGAACTAAATATTATGTGACCTGTAATATTTATGGCTTATTCTGGAAAGTTTAGACCCTCTAATCCTAAGAAGTATCGAGGTAATCCAACTAGAATTATCTATAGATCCATGTGGGAGAAGAAGTTTATGATATTCTGCGATAGAACTAGGTCTATTGTAGAGTGGGGAAGTGAAGAGATAATTATACCCTATCGTTGCCCTACTGATGGGAAAGTTCATAGGTATTTTCCAGATTTTTACATCAAAGTCCTTAATAAAGAGGGTAAATTTAAGAAATATATTATTGAGGTAAAACCTAAAAAGCAAGTTGCTGGTCCTGATAAAACTCCTAAAAGAAAAACTGCTGCGTGGAAACGTGATGTTTTGACTTTTATGAAAAACAAAGCAAAATGGGAAGCAGCGGAAAACTATTGTGATGATAGAAGAATGAACTTCATGATACTCACGGAAGATCACTTAAATGTCTAGCACTATATTTGAACAAGTAAAAGAAGCAGCGGGTTCTGAGAAAAGATCACTTTCTTGGTATCGTCGTCAGGTAAAGTCGATTGCGAAGAATTATACTGTTGATTTGCTCAAAAGTGACGAAAACTACGATGCTAGTGCTACACCAGACTTCCAAGATAGTAATGAACTCCGCAACGAAGTTAGAATCGGACATTTATACCTCTTTGAATATAAGGCAACGTCAAAAACTCCATTTCACGATACATTTCCCCTAGTTTACGTCATAGACAGGAAAGCAGACCACTTTATAGGTGCTAATCTGCACTATATTAATCCAAAATCTAGATATTCAGTTATAGATAACTTAATTAACAACGATTATCTTAAGGTTTCTCCCAACTCCGTCCATAAATATTTGAGTAATAATGTGAATGGTTACCTTCTTGACTTAGGTAAGGACGAATGGGATACAGCAATTTTCTTGCCTATCGAGAACTTTATCGTTACAAAGTCTAAAAAAAGTTATTCTAAACGAAGAGTTTGGGAGGACGCCACAAAAGCGAAGACTCATAAAGGAGCATTTAAAATTCCTAGAGATATTGAGTTTTACAGTGGAGCACAAAATTCTAACATTGTTTAAATGATTAATCAATCAGCAGAATCAGGTAATTACGTTCATGGTTTTCGATATCCATTTGATATGTCTATCGAGAAAGAGTCGGATTATATTAGATTTCAGTTTTTTAAGTATAAAGCACCTTTTCAACGTGGTCAGGAAGGTGGGGTGACTGGAGGAGCAAATCTCTCAGGTTATTACGGTGAAAGTAATGAAGGATCTCTAGGAGAAAAAGCTGGAGATGATGTTCTCATGTATATGCCTCAGGACGTTAGTACATCTATGTCTTCATCATGGGGTGGTAAAGAGATATCTAACGCTGCTGCTGGAGCACTCTCTGCATATTCAAATTATGTGACTAATCCAAATCAAAAACAATTAATTGAAAATTTTCAAGCTGGTATAAAAGGATTAGCAGGATTACCTACTAGTGCTGGTGCTTCATTAGTAAGAATGGGATTAAGTGCAACTGGTGCTCAATCTAACTTAACACAAAATGATATTTTAGGAGGAACTTCTGGTGTTATTTTAAACCCAAATACAGAAGTATTATTTGGTGGTCCTTCTATACGTAATATCGGGTTTAAATTTAAAATGATGGCAAGAAGCGAACGTGAAGCACGAAGAATGCTAAAGATTTGTCGAATGTTCCAATATCATGCATCTCCAAAATTGGGTATGGAGGTAGATCTTAAAGATATGTTTGTAAGAGCTGTTGATGGAATTACAAATATAAAAACATTTGGATTTTTTAAAGGATCTGATTTATCCAAAAAAGGAGGAGCAAATGAAAATGAATTTGCTGTTAATAATTTTATTCAGATCCCTAATTTATGTTTATTTAAGTATATGTCTGGTCCCGATATAAATCCATACCTTAACCAGTATAAAGCATGTGCTATAACAAACGTTGATGTTAATTTTACTCCAGATGGATCTTATTCAACTTTGATAGGTGGATATCCATCTGCAGTAGAGTTGAGTATATCTTTAGTAGAAACAAAACTCATTTATCAAAGTCAAATTGATATGAATCCAGACGAGGTAAGTAACTAATGTATTTTTCTATTTTACCAAATATTAAATATGACGTTAAACCTCAAAGTTTTCCATTTTCTTCTTCTGATTATGTTGAAGTAAATAACTTTTTTAGGAGATACAGTATTAATGAAGATATTTTTGACTTTTCGGTATTTTTGAACAAATATGCCTTAAACCAAGGTGTAAGAATAGAGACTCTTGCTGATACAGTTTATGGTAGACCTGAACTTGATTGGGTAGTCGCATTGACTAATAATATTACCAATATCTACGAAGATTGGCCAATGGACGAAAATGTTTTGCAAGAGTGGGCAGAGGGTAAATATGGATCTACTGTATACAGCGATTTAGCATATTATGAGATATCTGCAGATGTGAAGAATTCTAATGGGTTAGCAGTTTTAAAAAAAGGTCAAAAAGTAGATTCTAAGTTCTATAACGAATCTTTCTCTTATAACAATGGAGATGCTGCAAATACAGTTATTAATGTATCTGGATCTTCCATTGCGTCTCCAGTTACTTTATGGGAAGAAATAACAAGAAAAAATGAAGAAAAAAGAAGTATATGGGTACTAAAACCAAGGTATATTGAACCCCTACTTAACTCATTAAAAAAGCAGAGCAAATATGGAAAATGCTCTGCTTATCTGAATAAGAAATTAAAAACTACTTTAAAGTAACGCGACTTTTTTGGTCAAAAATTGGCGGGAATTTTTTTCCCACTTTCATGGAATTGAAAAACCAATTTTGACTTCATTAAAAGTGTTCGTTTTTCCAACCTTGTCCCAACCAATTATCCCTTTTAAATGCAGGGATAACTTCGTTGACAAGGAACTTACGATTTTGTTCTGCAATCTTCAATGATTTAGTTTCAAGAGTAGATACTCTTGACTCAAGTTGAGATGCAAACCACACAGCACCACCTGCTTGAACAAGCAAGAAGGATAGCACTGCAAATGGAATCTTAAGATCTTTCATTAGTCTTCAGCAAGACGAGCGAAGTATGATAGAGCGTCGTCATCAGACTCGGCACCACCAGTAGGAGCAGGTTCTGCAGGAGCAGACATGCGTTCACGGAATGGAGATTGTGCAACTGGTTGAGGTTCATACTCTTCAGTATCAACACCTAAGTCAGGACGTTGAGGAGCAGAAGATATACCTAAAACCAAGTTAAGACGTGATTCAAGTGCTTCATAAGTTTTAAACTCAGATGGAGCAGTGAATGATTCAAGACTGTGCTCACTCTTATAGATTGTCTCTAGTTCTTCATCATCAGTTTTGAGTGCCGCAGAAACAGCAAACTCACTAGAATCATAGTTCCAGAAACCTGCAACAGTTTTGATTTTTAATTTGAAATCAGCGCCTTCCCATAAGTCAAATGGATTAACAGGAGTCTCATCTTGAAACTCAGGTTTCATCGCCGCCATGATTTTATCAAAGATTTTCTTACCATAACGGTAGAGGAAAACTTTACCTTCATTCTCGGGATTTTTTGGATCTCTTACAACATATATGTTACTGTAGTAAGAAAGCTTTCGCTTTTGCTTACGTGCAACTTCTTTATCACTCTCAGTTCCTGAGTTCCACAGTTTGTTGTTGTAGACACTTACAGGATCTTGCTGTCCTAAGGTAGTGAGAGAGTTCTCGATGAACCAACCACCTGGTCCTTGGAAAGCATGAGAATAAAGTTTTGCCCATGGGAGTGATTCACCCTCAGGTTGAGGAAGGAATCGGATAACGGCGTAACCGTTACCAGAAGCGTCAAGTTCGGGCTTCCAAAACCTCTCGTCGGCACTAGAATTAGTACTGGACTTTTCAAGTTCCTTCTGAAGGAACTCAAAACTTGAATTGGACTTACGCTTTAAATCTGAAAAGACATAGGATTATTTGGATTAATTTGGATACTGTTTTATGATGTCCTATCACTTGTTACATTATAAAGGGCAAAGGGTCGGACGTCAAGTCCCTTCGCCGCTATTTAATTTTCCTTTCATTGTGTTGACTTTCTTTCTTAGATCCTCAAACATATCTTTGACTGTTAGATTAGGATCTCCACCGAGCATAACAACTGCATTACGCATGTTTTCTACTACAGTTTTTGCTTCTTGGTCATCACTCAACTGCATTCTAGCATACATGATTTCTTGCTTCTCTAGGAGAGACATCAGGACTTCAAGATATTCTGCTCTACGGTCGTTATCAAGAACAGGAAAACTCATAGCATATTTGAAACACATTTGCTGTAGTTCCATCATTTCTTGTAGTTCTCCACGAACCATCTCTGATCTAAAAAATTCGCTCATACCAACATTAATTTTGCTCTAGAAGTACGTTTAATAAAGTTTAATTTTTGTGCATCAAACTTTAGTTTTTCTTTCAATGGTTTTGAGATAAGTTTAGGAACGGTTTCCAATTCTATCTCATTCTCTTCACAGTAGTGAATTATAGCATCAATATAGTTCATATCCTTATTGTTGAGGACTATGCGTTCCACTTCCTGCGAAAATCTCGCGGTTGTCATAAATTTATCTTCTAATAGTTTGCTTCTTTCCATGTGCAACTTTGTATTCGTCTATGTATTGTAGGAGTGACTCCAAATATATTTTTTTAACTGGACGAACTACCACCTGTGTGTCTCCGTCTTCACAGGCGACAATAGTTACAAGTTGCTCAACACGGGTGTTATATCGTTCAAGTAACATACAAGCATATGCAGTCTCTTGAACAAAGTAGTCGTATAATCTCTCGTCCGTCTTTTGTTTTGCTGAGGTTTTGAAATCTATGATGGACAAAACTCCATCGAATTCAGCGATACAATCAACACGCCCCGCTAGTTCAAGTTTATCTGAATAAAGAGCGACCTCTTGAGCGTATATATTATTTATACGGTCTAAAGTAGGGCGAGAATGCTGAAACATCAAGACGGGGAGGGGAGAAGACTTAAACTTTTTTAAGTCTAAATCATTATTAAAATAATCCTCAGCAATAGAGTGATATTTTGTTCCTCTACCTGTTGCTTGGGAGGTAACACGGTTTGCTTCTGCTTCACCGACACGTCTCCTCCATTGCATGATAGCTTTCATCTTTTTTTTATTACTTCCAATCACAGTGGTGACTGAAGGATATTTCTTACCCGAAGGAGTAAGATAAACCCTCTTACCTGTTTCTTTATCTGTAATAGATTCTAGTTCAATTGGTTCTAGGTCACCAACATGTTTGAATAGTATCATAAACCAAGATTGATTTTATTAACAATGTAAGATTTAACAAGTCCAGATCGAACGATATCATCAATACCAAATTCAATCATAGAGAACTCATCCATCTCTTGTAAAATGCGTTGGAAGTCAAGGATACCATCTTTCTCTGCAGTCTTTTGTAGATCAGTTTGTGCAACGTCACCTGCAAATATAACTTTAGAGTCTTGACCTATACGAGTGATGAGACTATCAAGTTCATGGAAGTTTAGGTTCTGACATTCATCAACAATAACAATAGCATTGTCGAGAGTAGTTCCACGAAGGAAAGATGTACTCCAGAACGAAATAGTTTCTTGTGCTTTTAGATTACTATAAAGCATTTCAAATGATGGGTCATCAGGCATCTCAAACATATGCTTGACCATATTTTTATATGGTATCTGATACAAAGATGACTTGTCCTCATGATCTCCAGGAAGGAAACCAATCTCACGAGTAGCAACTAATGAGCGAACAATATACACTTTATCATAAAGTGAGTCTTCAGACAAGACATCACGAAGAGCAAGATACAATGCGATAAATGTTTTACCTGTACCTGCACATCCATAAACAAATAAGTTCTTTTGTTCTTCCCATGCTTTAAACATCAGTTCTTGATTCTCTGTAAGAGAACTAATATCTAAAAGATACTTCTCATTAATGGGACGTTTTCTTCTTAATAGTTTTTTACTCATACCTGGTGGAACTGGAATCGTATATTTACTTTTTGATCTAGGCATAATTAAAGTGTTTTTACTGTAGAACCTGGGACTTGCTGAACTTTTCTAAGAACATCGTTCCAACCTGGTTTAGTTTTTCTCAACTTATCTTTCCACTCTCCAACTTCTTGTGCTGCAGCACATCCTTTAGACCAATCTTTATCCCAATCAGGATTATCTATCCTCCATTGTTCATAGTTAGCGATAGTCATGGAGAGTTCTTTTTCCTCTCCAGTTTTTTTATTTTTTACTGGATATGTGGGCATGTTATTGGGGGGCTTGTTTATTTTCTAATGACTTCCATTGATCAGGAAGCATTCGAGGTTCATAAAGATGAGCTTTTGTTTCAGCTACTGAATCAGACTTGGTGTTTATATATGGTGGTTGTGATACCGTAATATTAAAACTGAAACTAATTCTATCCTCTGGTGTTTGATTTAGATAAGTACCATGTTCTAGAAATGCTGGCCACAGTAATAGCAGTCCTGGTTTAAGAGGCATTCTTTTTTCACCCCATTTCATACTATTTAAAAACATAATAATATTATTGTTAGTACAATTCATGGGGTTCTTAATTACTAACTCACCATCGTTACCGTTGGTCTGTAAATAGTATACACCAGAAATGTCAGAATTACCATGGGCATGAATGGGTGCGTGTTCACCCTTGGATGTTTTTGTAAACCAAGACTCAGTGATTGCAAATGGAATAGGATTTACCATTCCAAGTTGAAACAGATAATCTAAAAAATGATCTTGTAAAAATTTGGTGAACTTTGGTGTTTCTTTTACAATATTAGTTGCAAACATGTGACCTTCTTCATCACAAGAAACTTGATGAGAACTGGTGTGATTATATGTATGAGTATTTTTCACCATTTCATCTGGTTTATATACTGAATATAATTCTTGATTTATCTCTGATTGTTTTGATCCCAGTAACTGTTTTGAATACACTGGAGTAGGAAATATATTATGTAAAGGCATCAGGTTTTTAAGGCATTTTTTTGCGGGAAATTTTTTTCCACTTTTATGGAATTGGGTTTTCGTTTTTCGGTATCCATTCTAGTGCTTCAGAAACGATAGGGAATTGTTCACAGAACACACGCTTTGCATCGTTAGCAATGTCCATGTGTTCTTTTTGTGTACCATGAGCAGAACGCAATTCAATGTAGTGAATCCACGACCGAACAGATCCAGTCATGTAGATTCTAGTTGGTGTTGCTAGAGGTAGAACCATTCTAGCACACTCTTTCGCAATTCCAACCCTCAACATTTGTTTATAGATATCCATCCCTTCAGTGAAGTAACGTTTGATAGCAATCTCAAGTTCTTGCTTAGTGAAAGGATCAACATCATCAATAGAGTTCTGTCTGTTCTTATCATCTTGACGACGAAGATCAAACATAGGAATACTAGTCGCTAACATAGAACTATCAGCATAACGTTGTGAAAATTCCTGATAGGTAAACGAACGATGTCTTAAAATCTGTGCAGCAATTGCTCTTGTAGTTTCAATTTCCAAAGTCATGTGTGCCTGCTCAAAGACAGACCAATGTTGATGCTTAATACAATAAGTTAACAGACCTGCAACCTTAGGATTTTCCTGATTGTTTGGGTTGCTTACCCTCGCTACGTACCCCATCGTTTTCTCTGCGTTGGGAGTTACGGTTAGAAGTTTTACTGTATTCATTAGTAAATCCTTTTTCTTGTTTGCGTAGTAGTTGTTTCTTTTTTAATTGTATCTTAGCACGTCTTAGTTGAAGTACCATGTATTCTAGTTCTTCTTTTGAGTACATGTTTGGATTTTTCTTTGCTTGTTTCAAAGCCATCTTCGCCAATCTAATTTGATCTTTGATTCTTACCATTTACATCTCTTCTTGATCGGCATACGTAATACGCTTACCGTTTTCCTCAATGTAGGAAGTAGGATCAGAATAAACTTCTGCTTCTAGTTCTTCAACAACCATCTTTAATTGCTTGATCATAAGTTTTAAGTGGTTCTTATCCATAACAATATTATCTACTCATTATATATTAGCATTAAAAAAGAGGGTTTTCAAGCCCTCTTTTTATTTTATCTACATCAGTACACTTCTGCAGATTCTTTTACAATCAGTTGATTTTAGTACATCGCATTCGATAATACACTCAAAGTAATCATCAAGTTTATCGTTTTCATCGGATAATTCTTGTAGTCTAGTATCAAAACGTCGCCATCCATCTAACTGTTGGTGTGATAATATGTTGTGCATTTGACCTCCATGCAATTGAACATGATGTAAGGGAGGGTAGGATTCATTTGTATCACCTCATTGAATTCTGACTTATGTAGCAAACAATACCATAAAAAAAGGAGACTCGAAGGTCTCCTGTATTATACTGTTATTTCTCTGCTTTCCTAGGATTGAACAGATTCCAGTGTTTCATATTGAATGGTTCTAAATAAACCCATTTAGCGTAATGGATACCCCTGTAACATAGCATTGCGAATACTTTGTCGGGAGCGTGTTTCTCAGGATCATACTCTGGTAAATCCGTTGGACCCCAGCTAAAATGGATTTTTAGCATCGGTCTATCCCCTATTCATTTGAAGAAGCATTACCTCTCCATAGATTAAAGATAAAACAACGACCATTGCAAGAGAAATTTCTGCTATTACTTGCATACTTCCTCCTTGTGTGCGACACCACGGTATACGAGTGTCTTCTTATCGTTTTTCACTTGAGTCTTTGCGCGATTTGTATCGTACTGAACTCCTCTGTATGTGACTTGTGCCATTTTGGATCTCCTAAAGTAGTTGGATGTGTTTAATATCCGTTCCTTCAGTCGTCTTTTGCGTCCTTAAAACACATAGGATTAGTATGTGCTACCACAACCCTTGTTATTTCCAATCGCTCAGATGTATTAGGATTATTACTCACTGAATCTAATAGTTCAGAAGCATGATCACAATCAAGTGGTGCTCCTATTGCTATTAAACTGAGTAAAATTTGGTACATAAAGGATGAACGAACCCGTTCCGAGTCGGCTTACTTGCGTCCAATGATGAAAACATCACAATCACCTTCGACTTTCGTACGAAAATAATCTATTAGGTACTCCTGTGCATCAGATCCAAGACTCTCATCGCTGAGAACTTCGATCCTGTTTCTATTCCACTCTGTACACGACATATCCCAATGGAATGAGTTGTGATCAGCGAGAAGAGATGCTAGAAGTGTGAGTTCTATCATTTGGATGAACGTATAATTGGATTTCTCCAATTGTATTATACTATATAGTGTTTTGAAAAGGTAACAAACGACACAATTCTTAAGATATTCTTTACCTTTGCACTGCTCCCACGTAACACCTCACATTTCCAGAGATCGTAGTGCCTGTATTGCCTGCTAATACCTGATGTGCTACCCAAGAAGGAAACATAATCATTTGTCCAGGTTTCAATCTAGGCATGTAGATAGTGGGCATATCTTCTGATGTATGTAAGGGAGTTTGGTTCTGAATATCTTTGAGGTATGGATTAAAAAATTGAGTCTTAGTTTCTTCAACACTCTGATTAATTATAAAGCTCCATGTAGTTTGTGCATGACTATGATATCCTTGATAATCATTCACATCATACTTGTTCTTCCATAAATCTACTATATCAATATAGTCTACAGGATCTTTCAACTGTCTCAGACAAGAGATAACTTTTTCTCGTAGATATCTTATTGTTTCTTTGGGAATTTTTGTCTTACGTCCATAGGTACTATTAACTCCACTCTCCCACGTTGGTTTATAATCACCAGGAATATTAATAAACTTTAGATCAACTTCAAGTTCAAAGATTGGAACAGAAAAGATATCCTTTCTCATTGCTCATACTGTTTAAAAAATTCTTTCAATGTGGTTTGATAACCTGACTCTTGACTAGGAGGTTCTTTGATCCCCTTCATCTTCTTGTAGTCGTTGTGCATCGCTTGGAGTAACCATGCCTGTGCTAGTTGATGAGGTCCCTCTTTCAACAATTGGATTTGAAATTTCGATAG
>MDSV01245757.1_pt1 | contig 10158 bp, 9 predicted proteins | sample 810851 | NCBI WGS metagenome assembly MDSV01 (sample SAMN05326640, study PRJNA326480) | marine metagenome | isolation source: seawater | place: Atlantic Ocean: North East | collected 2012
CAATTAAATCGTGTTTTTTAAATTTTTGTGACATATTTTCATCAACATCGTCTAACAATACGTCAATATTTTGTTTTTTTAAATCTTCATAAATTTTGATAGATTTTTGAAGGTTTTCTTTATTATTTTTACTGAAGCTTGGAATAATTACGACATCAAAGGGTGAGATTGATTTTGGCCACTTCATGATTTCATTGTCGTATTTGGCTTCAATTATTGCTCCAACTAATCTTGATACTCCTATTCCATAAGATCCCATTTTTACTGCATTTTTTTTTCCATCTTGACTGTCTACGAAACAATTTAATGGTTTGGAATATTTATCACCAAAATAAAAAATGTGTCCAACCTCTATACCTTTTGTGGTCACTTGATTTTTTTTATCAACTTTCTTATCAAATTCATTTTTTTTATATTTTTCATCAGTTACGGCGTATACAGAAGAATAATCTTTTATCATTTTTTCAAGAGAAGAATTGTTAAAGCTATAGTTGTTAAGATCTATCTCAAATATTTTTTTGTCAGTATATATTTTACTTTCACCAGTATCAGCCAAAATTATAAATTCATGTGAGAGATCTCCTCCAATTGGACCTGTATCTGCTGCCATCGGAATAGCTTCTAGTCCTAATCTCTTAAAAGTTTTAAGATACGAATAAAACATTTTGTTATACGAAGCCTTAGCGCTAGCATCATCTTGGTCAAAAGAGTACGCATCTTTCATAAAAAATTCTCTACATCTCATTACTCCGAACCTTGGTCTTATTTCGTCTCTAAATTTCCATTGTATGTGATACAGCATTTGCGGTAAAGATTTATAAGACTTTATTGATGATCTAAATATATCTGTAATTAATTCCTCATTCGTTGGTCCATACAACATTTCTCTTCCTTGTCTATCTTTTATTCTTAACATTTCCTCACCATAATCATTATACCTGCCACTTTCTTTCCATATCTCAGCTGATTGAATAGTGGGCATAAGTAGCTCTTGAGCTCCTATTTTATTCTGTTCTTCTCTAACAACTTGTTCAATTTTTTTCATCACTTTTAAACCTAGAGGAAGCCAGGAATAAATACCGGCAGAAGACTGTTTTATCATTCCAGCTCTCAGCATTAATTGATGTGATTTAATCTTTGCATCAGAGGGAAGATTTTTTGTAATAGGTATAAATAATTTTGATAAAAACATTATTTAATAAATTCTCTTAAATTAAAATGATCATTTACAACTATATAATATATTCCCACAAAAATTACTGTAGTTATTAAGGTTGTGTATAAAAATTTTTTTAAAATATTTGGGTTTTTTGGTGCTCCAGGGTCAATACCTTCTAAATTATTCTTAAAAGGCTTTTCATTGTGCTTAATACCTACAGGCAAAGCCGAGAAAAAAACTATCCACCAAATTATTACGTAAACTACAATTGAACCAGTTATACTCATTAAACCCTAGCTATATTAACGTTGGTAAAAGGTCTTTTACCGGTTTTTTCTTTTACTATTTTTCTACAGTTTTGTTTAATAGTATCTATCAAATTTTTTTCTTGTTTATAGTTATTCACTGCAAAACTTTGGCATGTTTTTGTGATTTCATCTTCTAAATCAAATTTAAATGTTTCGCTTGCCTCTTCTTCAGGAATTCCTCGAAATGATACTATTGGTTTTTTAACTTTACCGTTATTAGATATTATCAATGTAATTTCTAATAATCCATTTACTGAAATATTTTTCCTTTCTTTAATTGACGAAGAGTCAAGATTAACTGCTACATTTCCATCTAAATAAATTTTTCCAGTAGGTGCTTGATCTATAATTTCTGGTTTTCTATCTTTTGAAATTTTAATTATATTTCCATTTTCAACTTTCAAATTAAACGGTATTTGCATTTCCTTAGCAAAGCTAATATGTTCTTTCATGTGTCTATGTTCACCATGAACAGGTATTACACATTGTGGTTTTACCCATTGATACATATCTTTTAAATCTTCTCTATTTGCGTGACCTGATACATGCACAAAGGCATTTTCCTCTGTGATAACCTCTATATCTCTTTTAACAATAGAGTTTTGTAGAGCGTAAAGCTTTTTCTCATTTCCTGGAATTATTTTTGATGAGAAAATCACTGTATCTCCACTTTCAATGTTAACATCTGGGTGTATTTCATTAGCTATTCTATTCAAAGCACCCATGGGCTCTCCTTGGCTACCAGTGCATAAAAATATAATTCGATCTTTAGATATTTTACTAGCATCTCTAGGATCTACTGGTTCAATAATATCTTTTAAATAACCGCACTGTCTAGCTGCTTTGTAAATTCTATGCATTGATCGACCTACTAGTGAAATATTTCTTTTAGTTTGTTTTGCAATATAAAAAATACTTTCCATTCTAGCTACATTTGAAGCAAACGAAGTGACTAAAACTCTTTTTTTTTGATTAGATATAATCTTGTGTAGACTTTCTCTAACATCTTTTTCTGAACCAGCTCTACCTGGGCTAAAAACATTTGTAGAGTCGCATATCATTGCTATTACCCCCTTCTCACCGATAGACCTTAGTTTTTTTTCATCAACTTTATTTCCAATTAAAGGGTTTGGATCAACTTTCCAATCTCCAGTGTGTAGAATAACGCCTTCGGGTGTTGTAATACTTAGTCCATTTGGTTCTAAAATTGAATGAGTTAAAGTTACAAAATCTATCTCGAAAGGTCCCAACTTTATTTGACTGTTAAGTTCAACTATTTTTAAATAATTAGTAATATCAATTTTTTTTTCTTTAAATTTTTCTTGGATTAAAACTGCGGTAAAGGGTGTCGCGTAAATTTTACATTTTAATTTTGGCCAAATATGTGAGATAGAACCAATATGATCCTCGTGAGCGTGGGTTAAAACTATACCAAGAAGCTCATCTTTTTTTTCAATAATGAAACCAGCGTCAGGATAAATTAGATCTACACCAGGGACAGAATCGTCGGCAAAAGTAACGCCCATATCTACTATTATCCATTTTTGATCATCTTCAGTTCCATAAGCATAAAGATTCATATTCATGCCAATTTCACCTGAACCACCTAAAGGACAAAATAATAAGTTTTCTTTCATGTTAAGTCTACCAATTTTAACAAACCTTTGATTGTTAAATCTTTATCAACATAAATTTTGTCTTTAATCGAATTTTTATATAAATGAGAAAGTCCGCCAGTAAATATAATTTTAAATTTCATGTTATTACTTTTTTTTATAAGATTTATTATATTTTCTATTAATCCTTGATAACCCCAATAAAAACCTGACCTAACAGCATTTTGAGTGTTTTTTCCAATTATATTTTTAATTTTTGTTAATTTAGTATCAGGGATTAATTGTGCTTTCTCCACAAGAGTCTTAAGAGATAAGTTTACACCTGGGGCAATAATACCTCCCTTATATCTATCTTTTAATATTACATCAAAAGTTGTAGCTGTTCCAAAATCTAAAATAATAAAATTATCTTTGTTATTTATAACGCTTATAGCATTAGCTAATCTATCTGATCCAACCTGTTTCATATTGACATCGATTTTTAACACTTTTTTTATATTGTGTTGCTTAAGTTCTTTTGCATTTAATTTAAATTTTTTCTTTATAGATAGTTTAATATTTTTAAATACAGTTGGTACAACACTGCTAAATATTATTTTATCAATTTTTTTTTTATAAAAATTTAGAAAATTTAGACTACTGCTAAGATTTAACTTTTTTAAACTACTAGTCACTAATATCTTCTTTTTTATTAATTTTTTTTTATTATTAAATAAGCAAATTTTAGTTTCAGTATTTCCTATGTCGCCAATTACATACATATTATTTAAATAAATTTTTCAAAATTATTTTTAATTTCTTTGTAAATATCTGTTCTTTTAATTTTATTGTTATTATATTTCTGTAAAAAAGAAACCTCTTTATTCATTATTTTTGGACTTTTAATAAGATTTATACCTATTCCTGCGATAAAATATTTATTATTATCATAGTTAATTGTTTCTTGTAATACTCCGCAAACTTTGGATCCTTTTATCAGTAAATCGTTAGGTGGTTTTATTGTTATTTTTTCGTTAACAAATTTTTCTAAGCTTTTTCTTAATGCTGTATAAATCTTTTTAGATAATGATTTAATTAATATTTTTCCTTTAATATTAAAATATATGGTCATAAAAATATTTCCTTTGTATGAAATCCATTTTCTTCCATATTGGCCTCTCCCTTTTTTTTGTGAAATAGCAATTAGTAAAGATGGTTTAATTTTACCTTGTCTAATTCTTCTTATTGCAACATTATTAGTGCTATCAACACTGTCATATTTGATTACTCGAAGTTTCATTAAATAAATAATCCACTTAATAAAGAATTAATCGCGGATGGTGATATAAAATAAAAAGTTAGTATTAAACAACTTAATAGTATTGTGGCTTTAATACCTATGTTTCTAACTTCATCAAATTTTATTTTATTGTCATCAAAATAGATTATTTTTATAACTTTTAAGTAATAAAAAGCTGATATCACAGTTGTTAATAATCCAATTATTGCTAAAGCGTACATTTCACTTTCAATAACTGACATAAAAATAAAGAATTTAGCAAAAAATCCTCCAAGTGGTGGAATTCCAGCTAATGAAAAAAATAGTATTAAAAATGAGAAAGCAAAAACAGGCTTTTCTCTTGATAGACCAGATAAATCTTCAATTTTTTCTGTATATTTTCCATCTACTTTCATTAAATATAGGCATGCAAAAGTACCCATATTCATAATAATATATATAGTTATGTAAATTATAGTTGAGGTGTAACCTGATATTGTGCCTGTGGCAACACCGGCTAATGCATACCCCATATGACTTATTGAGCTATACGCTAAAAGTCTTTTAATATTTTTTTGACCAATAGCAGCTACGCTTCCTAAAATCATTGAGCCAATAGATATAAATATTATGATAGTTTGCCATTCTGCAATAATATTTCTAAAAGGTAGATCCATAAATCTAATAATCACGGCTAGTCCTACTGCTTTAGGGACAACAGCAAAAAAGTTAGTTATAGAAGTAGGTGCGCCCTGATAAACATCCGGAGTCCACATGTGAAATGGTACTGCAGAAACTTTAAAAGCAAGACCCACTAATATAAAAACCATTGCAAAAATAGCACCTGTATTTTGAGTAATTAGATTTGTGCTAATTTCGTCAAAATTAGTTGATCCAGTAAATCCGTAAAGTAAAGAACAACCATATAAAAGAAGTCCTGAGGACAGCGCGCTTAAAACAAAATATTTAATCCCTGCTTCAGATGAAATTATATTATCCCTATCAATAGATGCGAGAACATATAAAGCTAATGACTGAAGTTCTAGTCCGAGGTAAAATAAAATTAAGTCGTTTGCACTAAGCATGAAGAACATACCTAAAATTGAAAACATTATAATAATCGGATATTCAAATTTATTTAATTTTTTTTCTTTTATAAACTGATTTGATGAAAAAAAGATAAATATACTTGATGCTAAAATTAAAATTTTAAAATAATCTGAAAATTTATCGTTTTTAAAAGAGTCTAGGAATATTTTTTGATCTCCTCCCCAATCAGTTAAAATCAAATAAATAACAACTAATAATATCAAAATTGACATTTTCATTACAATAGAAAAACTGTTTTGAAAGAAAACGCCAACCATCAAAGCGAAGCAAATTCCTAAAAACAAAGTAATTTCAGGTAATATTAAATTAATGTTTTCCATCGTTATTCGTTAATTAAATTAACTGTTAATTCATTTTGATGATTGTCAATTATTCCATTTACAGAAATATCCATAGTATTTAAAAGTGGTTCAGGATAAAAGCCAAAAACTAAACTTACTAAACACAAAATAATTAAAATAGATCCTTCTAAATAATTAATATCTTTCAAAGTTGAGACTGCACTACTGTTATTTTTTCCAAAAATTACCCTTTTGGCCATCCAAAGCATATATGCTGCACAAAGAATAACACCTGTGCTAGCCAAAATTGCAACTATATAATTAACTTTAAAAGTTCCTAGTAATACAAGAAACTCACCAATAAAACCTGTCGTTCCAGGCAATCCTAATGCTCCAAGCACAAATATTATGAATATTAAAGAAAAGTTTGGTAAATAATTAACTATTCCTCCATAATTCTTAATCATTCTTGAATTTGTCCTATCGTATAAAACTCCAACGCATAAGAATAAAGCAGCAGAAATTATTCCATGACTTATCATTTGAAACATACTGCCCTCAATTCCTTGTTTATTAAAAGTAAATATGCCCAATGTTACAAAACCCATATGTGCCACTGAGGAGTAAGCGATTAATTTTTTCATATCCTCTTGCATTAATGCTACTAGAGATGTGTATATAATTGCTATTATGCTAAGAGTAAAAACCAAGGGTGTAAAAAACTCTGAAGCGATGGGAAACATTCCTAAAGAAAATCTTAAAAAACCATATCCTGCCATTTTTAAAAGTATAGCTGCAAGAATCACTGAGCCAGCTGTTGGTGCCTCAACATGAGCGTCGGGTAACCAAGTATGTACTGGCCACATAGGTGTTTTAACTGCAAATGAACTAAAAAAGGCTAGCCATAACAAATATTGATATTCTTGAGGAATTTTCAGTTTGTATATTTCTGTGTAATCAGTTGTCCCAATTAACCAATAAATAAAAATAATAGCTGCCAGCATCAATACTGAACCCAGTAAAGTAAATAGAAAGAATTTATAAGCTGAGTAAATCTTTCGAGGACCGCCCCATATACCTATAATTAAAAACATGGGAATAAGTCCTGCTTCAAAAAATAGATAAAAAATGATTAAATCTAAAGAGCAGAAAACACCTAAAATAAAGGTTTCTAAGATTAATATTGCAATTAAGAATTCATTAAGTCTTTTCTTTACACTATTAATACAAGAAATTAAACAAATTGGAGTAATAAATGCTGTTAAGACTATAAATAAAATTGATATTCCGTCGATACCAAGTTTGAATTTTATTAGTCCACTTATCCAATTTTTTTCCTCAACAAATTGAAAGCCAGTGAAGCTTTTGTCAAAAGAATACCATAAGAAAAATGTTAATAATAAATTCGCTATAGAGGTAAATAGAGAAATATAAATTGCACCTTTTTTTTCACTTTTTTGACTAGATAAAAATATAAATACGGCTCCAAGCAATGGAAGAAATATAATAGTCGATAAAATAGGAAAATTCATTTAATTCAAAATTAGGTAAGTTATTAATGCTGAAAGACCTATTAACATTACAAAAGCGTAATCATAAATATAACCACTTTGAAATTGTACAGCTTTGTTAGAAATATATTTTATAACCCTCGATATTCCATCTGGACCAAACCTATCTATAGTATCTTGATCTCCTTTCTTCCAAAAGAAGACGCCAATTTTTTTTAAGGGTTTAATAAAAACAAAATCATAAACTTCGTCGATATACCATTTATTAACCAAAAAATTATAGAGAGGTAAATTTGAATTTTTTACACCCTCCAGAATCTTTTTATCTTTTATAAAAAGATAGTAAGAAAGAGGAATAGCAATTATGATAACAATTGGAGTAATTAATATAAGCCACAAAGGGATATTCTCTAATTTAGTGTAATTTAAAAATAAAATAGTATTGCCCCAAAACGTAGAATTATTTCCGATAAGTAAATCTTTAAATAAGTGTCCCACTGATAAAGCGCCAATTGCTAAAATAATTAATGGAATAATCATAACTAGTGGGGACTCATGAGTTTTTTCTATTGGAATTGTCTTATTGTTATATTCTCCAAAAAAAGTTTTAAAAAATAATCTCCATGAATAAATTGCAGTTAAAAATGCAGTAAAGACACCGACTGAACTCGCGTAATAACCGATAGAGGTGTTTTTTAAATATGCAAATTCAATTATTGCATCTTTAGAATAAAAACCTGATAAAAAAGGAAAGCCTGTTAGCGCCAATGTTCCTATTAGCATAAGAACCATTGTGTAAGGAATTTTTTTCCAAACTCCACCCATTTTTGTAATATCTTGCTCTTCTCGAAATGCGTGAATAACTGAACCAGCTCCTAAAAATAAAAGTGCCTTAAAAAATGCATGCGTGAATAAATGAAACATGGCTATATGATATGCTCCAACACCAGCTGCAAAAAACATATATCCTAATTGGCTGCAAGTTGAATAAGCAATAATTTTTTTAATATCATTTTGTACCAAAGCGACCGAAGCAGCAAATAAAGCTGTTATCATTCCTGTTATAGCAACAAGATTCATAGCAAACTGCGAGTACTCAAAAATTGGGGAACATCGTACTACTAAAAATACTCCAGCTGTAACCATTGTTGCGGCATGAATTAAAGCTGAGACAGGCGTCGGCCCTTCCATTGCATCTGGCAACCATGTATGTAACAAAAACTGAGCGGACTTTCCCATGGCCCCGATAAATAAGAATACACAAATTAATGTGATAACATTAAATTCACTTCCAAAAATAGTTAAATTTGTTTTAGTAAATTCTGGAACAGCAGTAAATATTTCTTCGAAATTTAAGCTACCAAAGATGAGGAACATAATAAATATTCCAATAGCTAAACCAAAATCACCAATTCTGTTAACTATAAAAGCCTTGATTGCAGCATTATTGGCTTTCTCTCTTTTGAACCAAAAACCAATTAAAAGGTAAGAACATAAACCGACTCCCTCCCACCCAAAAAATAATTGTAAAAAATTATCTGAAACAACTAAGCATAACATTGAAAAAGTAAATAAGGATAAATATGACATAAATCTTGGTTTGTGAGGATCATGACTCATATAACCGACTGAATAAATGTGAACCAGTGCTGACACTGATGTCACTACCATTATCATAATTGAGCTTAAAGGATCGACTTTTATTGACCAATTAACATTTAAGTTTCCAGAGTTTATCCACTCATAAATTAAATAATTTCCATAATTATTATTAACAAGGCCATCATAAAAAATATAGAAAGATATAAATGCTGAAATAGTAATCATTGCACAGGAAAAGATTTCTGAAAATAAGTTTCCAAAACTTTTTCCAAAATAAGAAATGATAGATCCTATTAAAGGTAAAAATATTACTGCGTATTCCATCTAACCTTTCATTTGATGTATGTCTTCAACTCTTATTGATCCTTTGTTTCTATAAAATATAACTATTATAGCTAAACCAATAGCAGCTTCAGCTGCTGCTACAGTTAAAATTAACATTGTAAATATTTGACCCAGCAAATCACCAGAAAAAATTGAAAATGAAATTAAATTTATATTTACAGACAATAGTATTAACTCTACTGACATTAATATAACTATTACATTTTTTCTATTAAGAAAAATTCCAATAACACCAAGAAAAAAAATAACTGCTCCCAAAGTCAAATAGTGACCTAAACCTATTTCAATCATCAATGTTTACTCCTTTATTAAAATCAACATCTTTTAACATTACAGCTGAAGATTTATCCCTTGAAATTTGTTTTAAATAGCTTTGTGATTTAACATTTTCTCTTTTTCTATAAGTTAAAATTATTGCTCCTACCATTGATAGAAGAAGAATTATTCCTGATAATTGAAAGTATAAAATATAATCTGTATACATCACGCTTCCTATAGAGTGGGTATTAGTTATTGTAGTATCAATAACCAAGTTTGAACTTGACATTATATTTTCTTTATATTTCCAACCACCAACGACAACTAGAAGCTCAAGAAATATTAAAACTGAAACTATTAGTCCAGAAGGAATATGTGTAGATTTTTGACCAACAAACCAAGATTGTTTTTGTTGCGCAACGTTTAGCATCATTACTACAAATAAAAAGAGTACAGCTACCGCTCCTACATATACTATCAGAAGTATCATTCCTAAAAACTCTGCTCCTACCATAATGAATAAGCAGCCAACCGAGATAAAATCCAAAATTAAAAAGAAAACAGAATTTACTGTGCTTCTAGATGTAATTACCATTAAAGCTGAAAAAATTGCTAAAATAGAAAAAAAATAGAAAAAAATTGCATGAGCTAACATTTATTTATAAATTTTGTCTGTTTTTAAATTTTTTGCTAGTACAGACTCCCATCTA
>MDSV01114798.1_pt1 | contig 10157 bp, 10 predicted proteins | sample 810851 | NCBI WGS metagenome assembly MDSV01 (sample SAMN05326640, study PRJNA326480) | marine metagenome | isolation source: seawater | place: Atlantic Ocean: North East | collected 2012
ATGATGGAACCACTTTGCAGGTTCCGTCTGACTGAAACAATCTACATGAAGCAATTACAATGTTACTATCGTAACATTGCTTTAATTCATATCTATTACTTCTATCACAAACGAAGTGTTAAGTTTGAGCGTAAGCGAAAACTAAATGAGCTTTAGCTCATTTCTAATTACTTTTATAAACAATCCACAACAATACTACAGTTAATATAATAAAGTACACGTATGGATTACACATCTGATCTATTTAGTGTAATTCTGGATCTCTTCCAAATCCTGGTTTAACATTACTAACTTCGAATGGTTCGTATCTAAGCTCTGTGTGTGGGTTCATTTCTTGTATTGTTTGAATATATTGTGTAGCTTCTTCTATACTATTCACAACTTCAAGCTCATTATCTAATGAATCTAGTATTTTATATCTGGTAATCATATGAATCCTATCCAGTGAGTGCAGTCATCACAAGGGTCGCTGTGTTTTAAACAGTCTATTTGTTCGGTAAAATAGTCTGGCATGGATTATTATTTAAATATCTCTTGTCATGATAAATACATACACATAATGATTAGCTAAATATCTTTATAATTAAGGAACGAACAATGCAAGTTATTGATATACTCACAGAAACTAAGAAAAACAAGGTAGATGAAGGTCCTATTAGACTTTTGAAAAGAACACTAGGAAAAAACACAGCTATGGGCAAAGCCGCACAGCTAGATGTTGAACTAGACAAAGAAGTAAAGAACATCTACAAAGATTACTACGCTGTGAGTAAACAAGATCCTAAAAAACAAGGTATGACTGCTAAAGGATTAGCACAGTTTTTAGTTGCTAAAGGATTTGCTAGTAAGCCTAGTGAAGTAATGGGCTTTATTAATGCTGAACCTAGTATGGGTAGAACAGCTAAAAAAGCAGGCAAAAAAATTGCTAAAGGCGCTAAAGCGACCGCTGGCGCGGCTAAGTCCGGAGCAAGTGCAGTAGTTGGAGCGGCTAAAAAAGTTAAAGACAAGCTAAAACCTAAAGCATCAGGACTAACACCTGATCAACCTAACTTACCAGGTATTGAAAGTTTGTACAAAGAATCACATGTAGTTGAAGCTGATGCACAAATAAGTAGTGGACAAGCTAAAAAAGTTATCAAACGTTTTGTACAAAAAGGTTTTCAAAAGCAAATGCCAGATAGATTGTCTAAAAGTGCATACGGCGATGCAGAACCTGAAATGAATCCAAAAGCAAAGTCAGCAGTAGACAATGCAAAGGCTATGGCTTCAGTTCCTAAAGATGTGCAAGGTGCGTTATCTGTTTTGAAAAAAGCAGGCTATAGTATCGATAGTAAAAAGAAAACAGTTTCAGTTTAAATTAACGGCATTTGAGCTTTTTTACTAGCTTCAATATTATCTTCAATAATTTTATTAAAAATTTCCATATCATCAAGGCCAAGGCTATAAGCTTCGTGGATAGATAGTCCACCTCTCATATACCAACACATTTTATATAGATTGTGTTTAATCTGCTTGACCTCGTTCTCAAGGACCGTAGCCTCGGCTAGGATTTCATCGATGCTTTTTGTTACGATCCTGAGGCGAAAAAATTTGATTGATCAAAAACAATTGGCATCTCATATTCTTTCGGAGCACCTGCTTCAATTTCTTCCTCAGTTGCTTGAACTTTTAAAGGTTGCTGTGTAAACTTCTTGGCCATATCATCAATATGTGTTTTGATTTGATTAAAAATGCCTGCTTCTGCACCTTCAATAAACTCTTTGATGTGGTGTTTGTTTACTACAGGTTGATCTTCACCGTCAGGTTGAATAGCAACCACGCTGTCAACTACAGTATCAACATTAATAGTAGTCAGTGCAGATAAGCTCTGCTGAAACTTCTCAAGTTTAGTTTGTTGATCTATTGCATCATCGTTAACAACTGAAAATATTCTCTGTTCTTCAAACATTTTATTTGCAACTGTAGTAAATGACTTATAGTTTACTGGTTTGATTTGTATAGTAAAGCCTTCAATTTTAAATGTGTCAACATATTCTGTTGCAACATATCGATCTAAAATTTGTCTTAGGTCCAAAACATATGCTTTGTCTAAATCAGTATTAGGAACTTTACCATTCATGTCTAGTTTTTCACCGTAACTAGCCATTCTAATAGCAACCATGATTGAATCAAGGTCAATTGATGGAGTTTGCCAAGCATCTTTAACGTTAGGCATGCAACTTTGAATAACATCAACTGTTGCTTGTCCGTTTAACAATGCATCTGGTGTTTTGAAAATAATTTCATCCTTTGCTGTCATAGCATATACAGGATATTCACTATTTTCTGTCTTTTCCAAAGAGCCTTCTGGCCAATAATGACCATCGCTCGGCAATTTAATATAAATCTTTGGTTGCCTAATGTGTTTTGCTAGTGGGTTTGCCCCTAGCGGTTGTATAGGCTGTCCTGCGATAGGAGTAGAATTATCTACCATGTTTATTTCTCCTGCTAAATAGTTATGTTATTAGCTGTATTATATTTATGGCTAATCATTATGTGAGCATATAATAAATGGCAGTAGTAAAAGTTGAAGTACCCGGAATAGGTGAAGTTATCGCAGAAAATGCGGCAACTGAGAGTACCTTACGTGAAATAGCAAAACTATTAGGTGGAAGTAGCGGGTCAAACTCGCAACAAAACAGTGGTGGTGGTGCTGATGCAGGAGTAGGTGGTCTTGGTAAAAATGCTAAGAAGGCCGGTGATAACATCAAAGACATGGGCGGCCATGCAAAAACTGCTGGCGAACGATTATCAGAAATAGGACACGGACTCGGCAATCTTCTAATGGCATCTATTGGTGCTGTTGTTGGAGGATTTACTAATTTAGCTAAGTTTGGATTTAGTTCTGGAAACAGTTTAAGAGACCTAGCTGGAACAATTCCGTTATTTGGTGAAACTATTGCTCCATTTGTAGGTATACTTGATGACCAAATGAATATGTTTAGGCAGTCAGCAAGTGTTGGTGCCAACTTTAACAATAATATGTTTGATCTTAACCGAGCGGCGGCTTCAGCGGCAACGCCAGTTGCAGAGTTTGCTCAACTAGTTGGAGAAAATTCACAACAGTTAAAAATGTTTGGCGGATCAGTTACTGATGGTGCTCAACGTTTTGGAAGATTAAGTAAAGAATTTAGACAAAGTTCAGTTGGTATGGATCTAATGGCAATGGGATTCACTACACAAGAACTTAACGAAAATTTAATTCAGTTTAGTACAATACAACAAATGTCTGGACGTAGACAGCGTATGACTGACAGAGAACTTAGAGAAGGAACTGGTCAGTACTTAATGGAACTAGACAAGTTAACTAAAATTACAGGTATGAGTCGTAAAGAAGCTGAAGCGGCAATGCAACAGCAACTTAATGATGTACGTGTGCAAATGGCTATAAGTGAAATGTCCACTGATCAAGGAATAGCATTTAATAATAACTTAGCCGCGGCAGGTAATGTTAGTGACGAATTCAAAGCGGCACTAGTTGATATGGCTGACGGGGTTGCTAACGATCCAATGACACAACAGATGATGGCTAACAGTGATGTGTTTAGACAGTTTGCAGGAGACATTGAAAATATGAGTCCGGCAGAGTTTAATAAGTTTGCTATGTCAGTTGGAGGCGACTTAGAAAAGTTAGGCGCAGGATTAGGTAAAGCTGGTGTGCAAGGTGCATTGGTTGCAGGTGGTCCACTAGCTGATATGTTAATGATGAGTGCTTCATTTAAAAAGTTATCAGCGGCACAAGAAGATTCAATTAAAGCAGAACAAGACAAAAGAGATCCGCTAACTAAAGCGTTAGCAGAATCAGCTGAAACTATTAATTCACTTAAAGCTAAATTCCAAGAAGCAATACTAGGAACTACAGGCGAAGATGGACCATTCCAGAAGTTTTCTGATAGTATAGCAAAATATATTCCTAGCTTTGACGAAGCTAATGCAATGTACGATAAATTAGAAAAACAATTTGTTAATGATATACTACCGTCACTAAAACAATACTGGCAAGACCTAAAAGACTTCTTCTCAAAAATAACAACTGAAGAAGGAAGAGCAGAAATATTTGACACACTTATAGATAACGTTAAAAATTGGGTTAAAGGATGGGACTGGGCAAACATTGCTGAGAAAGCATTACTACTAATTGGTGCTTCAATACTTACAGGTATTGGTATTATACCTTTAGCAATTATTGCAGGACTTGTTTCTCTACTTGGTTGGGATAACATTGGAGAATACTTTGACGGAATAGTTGATGCTATATCAGAAACAGTAGGCGGTTGGTATGATAGTGCAAAACAATTCTTTATTGACCTATGGGACGATACTATAGGATACTTTGTTGATTTTAAAGACAGTATCATAAATGAAATTTCAAGTTGGCCTGAAAAGGTAATGACATGGGCTACTGGTCTTTGGGATAGCCTACAAGAAACTCTTACTGGTTGGTTTAATAGTTTGTCTGAAACAATTAAAACTGGATTTGATGATTTAATAACTGGTGTACAAGATACTATTATGGGTATATGGGATTCAGTAAAAGGTTGGGTTACTAGTTTGTTTGATGTTTCTGCTGTTAAAAATAAAATGTCAGACATGTGGAACGGAGTAACTAATTTCTTTAGCGAAACATTTAATTTAAGTTTTATAACAGATCTTATAGGAAACACATGGAATAATATTAAGAGTGGTTTCTCAAGTATGTTTGACTTTGATCTTAAACTACCTAACTTCAAACAATACTTGCCAAAATGGCTAGGTGGAGAAGGAAAATCACTTTCAGGATTGTTTAGTTCTTCTAGTGTAACAGCACCATCATCTTCCTCAAATATAGCATCAAGTAGCGAACCTTTCGAAGATACTTCAGAAAAAGTAGAAGTTGCATCAGCAAAAGTTGGTGGATATCAAGGAGCCGGAACCGACATGGGAGAAGAGCTAAAAATGTTAAATACTAACATGAGCCAATTAGTCGAGTTAATGGCGGCAAGCAATAAAATTAACAAAAAAGGTTTTAGCGATAATTCCGGTAGTTTAATTGCAGGATAGGATAGAATATGAGTTGGAAGAGATATTTCACACCAGTAGAAGCTAGTAAAGTAGCAGGAACAGTAAGTGCATTTGGTGCTTCAAAAGGTAGCCAACCAGGTCCTGCACGATCAAACTATTCAAGTTTCTTACCAGATGTGTATACAGGTGCTCCAAACAGAGTAGAACGTTATGGACAATATAATGTAATGGATCAAGATAGTGAGGTAAATGCCGCACTAGATATCCTAGCAGAATTTTGTACACAACAAAATGCAACAAACAAAACAGCATTTACAATAGATTTTAAACAAAAAGCAACAAATACAGAAATTGCTATTCTTGAGCAGTACTTACAGCAATGGTGTAAGATGAATGACTTTGGTACACGCATGTTTAAAATTGTGCGTAATGTATTCAAATACGGAGATGCTTTTTTTATTAGAGATCCAGAAACTAAAAAATGGTTTTATGTTGATCCTGGAAAAGTTAAAAGTATTATTGTTAATGAATCAGAAGGTAAAAAGCCTGAACAATATATTGTAAAAGATCTTAATTTTAATTTTGTTGACAAAGTTGCAACAACTCCATATACTACTAACGGAAACGTTACTGGAGGAGGCGATGGTTACTTAACAGGTGGTGTGAGAGGTATGGTTGGTAACAACGCTACTTCACAATCCGGCGGACGCTTTGGTCATGATAAGATGAAAGAACATGCTATTGATGCAGAACATATGATACATTTAAGTTTAAGTGAAGGCTTAGACAACAATGCACCTTTTGGAAATTCATTATTAGAAAGTATCTTCAAAGTATACAAACAAAAAGAATTACTTGAAGATGCTATTATTATTTACAGAACACAAAGAGCTCCGGAGCGTAGAGTATTTTATGTTGACGTTGGTAATATGCCAAGTCACTTAGCTATGCAATTTGTTGAGCGAGTAAAAACAGAAATTCATCAAAGACGTATTCCAAGTAAAACAGGTGGAGGTACAAGTGTTATTGATAGTGCTTATAATCCACTTTCTCAAAACGAAGATTACTTCTTTCCGCAAACAGCAGAAGGACGTGGATCTAAAGTTGAAACATTACCGGGTGGTACTAACTTAGGTGAGATTGATGATTTGAAATACTTTACTAATAAACTTATTAGAGGTTTACGTATTCCAAGTTCATACTTACCAAGTGCCGCACAAGATGAAGGCCAAGGACAGTTTAATGACGGTCGTGTTGGAACAGCGTATATCCAAGAATTAAGATTTAACAAGTATTGCGAACGTTTACAAAATCTATTAGTAGAAGTTTATAATCAAGAATTTAAACGCTATCTATTAGAAAAAGGAATTAATATTGATTTAGCAATGTTTGATGTATTATTCCAACCACCACAAAACTTTGCAAGTTACAGACAAAGTGAACTAGACAATCAACGTATTGGTACGTTTGCACAGATTCAAGCAATTCCATTTATTAGTAATAGATATGCATTGAAACGTTTCTTAGGATTAACAGACGCTGAAGTTGCAGAAAATGAACGTTATTGGAGAGAAGAAAACGACGAGAACCTAATCAAAGCCCCAACAGATGCCGCAGGCGAAATGAGAGGTGCTGGAATTAGTGGTGCAGGAATGGATGCAGATTTAGATGGCGGTGGAGAAGAAGTTGCCGACGGTGGAGAAGATCCAACAGTAGCAGGAGAAACAGGCGGACCGGAAACAGTTACAGGTGAAGAACCTGCGGCAGATGCCGGAACACAACAAACTGTATAAATAATACTATGATACTACGTGAACTATTTTATTTTGATAAACAAACACTTGAGCCTGAAGAGGACAAGCGTTATGATCCCACTGATGACGAGTCTATTGTAAAAAGAGACGATACACGTAAGACACGACTTACACTACGCCAAATTAACAAAGCAAGAAGGGCAAGTGAACTACATACTGAAGAAACAGAAAAAGAATTACAATTTGTTCGACAGATGTACGGAATACAAGCACAACCAGAAGCTATTTAATTTGGAGGTTTAGCAAACTATGACAGTAGCGTTTGTTATAGGAAATGGCGAAAGCCGCAAAGATATTGATCTTTACCCACTTAAAAATTACGGAAAAGTATACGGATGCAATGCATTATTTCGTCACTTCAGACCTGACTATCTAGTTGCTGTTGATGTAAAAATGGTACTTGAGATTAATCAAGCTAAGTGGCAATACGAAAATCAGGTATGGACTAATCCAAATAGACAGTTTAATCAAATGCAAGGACTTAACTTTTTTCAACCAAGTAAGGGTTGGAGTAGTGGTCCAACAGCTTTATGGTTAGCAAGTACGCACGGACATGACACAGTTTACATATTAGGTTTTGATTTTCATGGACTCAAAGACGATTCTGGGACCTTCTCAAAGGTAAATAACTTGTACGCCGGAACACACAATTATAAGAAAACGTTTGAATCGGCAACATATTATGGTAATTGGGAGAGACAAACAGTATCAACTTGCGAGTCACATGCACATACCCAATTTGTTAGAGTGTTAGGTGATAATGATGATTTTATACCAAAACACCTTGCAAAAGTAAACAATTTGTCTCACATTACGGTGAGCGAATTTAGAAGGTATTATGACTTTTAACTACCTAGCTGTCAAAACAGAGCGTTTTGACGCCTTTTTCCACGTATATTTTAAATAAAGTGTAAATATAATAGACAGCCTTACCGGGTAAAACAACCATAACAGGAGAAAATAATGGCAGACCAAAATAAACTCGAGCAAATGCTTGAAAAATTAGTAAACAACGATCGCGATGGCGCAGATCAGTTGTTCCACGAATTTGTAATTGAAAAATCACGTGGTATCTATGAAAAGATGCTAGAGAATGATTTAGAAGATTTAGAAGAAAAAACTGATGAAGAAGTTGATGAAACTACAGATGAAAAAGTTGAAGAAAAAACTGATGAAGAAGTAGATGAAGCAACTGATGAAGAAGTTGATGAAACTACAGACGAAGAAGTTGACGAAGCAACTGACGAAGAAGTAGACGAAGCTAAAGATGAAGAAGTTGACGAAGCTTCAGATGAAGACGTTGATGAAAACTTTGGCGTAGAAATTCCAGCAGTCGAAGCTGACCCAACAGATGATATGATGGGTGATATTGAAGCTGACGACGGCGAAATGGATGGCGACGACATGGGCGGCGATGAAGAAGAAATCGAAGACCGTGTAGTTGATCTAGAAGATGCACTCGATGACCTACAAGCACAGTTTAAAGACATGATGGATGGCAAAGACGACGAAGGCGATGCCGCTGACATGGATATGGACGGTGACGAAGAAGGTGACGACGATGCAGAGGAAGAAGCATTAGATGTTACTTCCGAACTTGGGCAAGAAGAAGTACCAGCTTTTGAAGGTACGGAAACTGAAAAATCTCCAGGCGAGATGATGCGTGAGTATGCTAACAAAGTAGCAGAGCCAAAAGGCGAAGATAATAAATCAAAATCACCAGTAGCAAGTGCTAACAATATGGGTGGTACATCTGCAAACATCGCTAAAGGCGGTGAAGGCGGAGGAAAAGAATCTTCACTTTCAAGCAATCAACCAAAAGAGGATGATGCAGGCAACGTAAACAAAGTTGGCGGAGGCAAGCATAAACCTTCAGCAATGTCCAAAGGCCATGGCGCAGAGAAAAAAGGCGCAGGCGAAACTGGAACTAATAGCAAAAGCACTATTGGTTCATAATTGAGGACTTAGGGAATATGAATTACCTAGCTGAGACTCTATCATTTGACCAAGCTAAAATGGTCGTAGAGCATGCCGAAGATGAAAAAGGTGGAAAAAGCCTTTATCTTAAAGGTATCTGCATACAAGGTGGTGTAAAAAACGCTAACCAACGTGTATATCCTGTAACAGAAATCGGTAGAGCTGTCAACACGCTCAACGATCAAATTCAAGGCGGATATAGTGTACTTGGTGAAGTAGATCATCCTGAAGGACTTAATATTAACCTAGACCGTGTATCGCATATGATTACTGAAATGTGGATGGACGGACCAAATGGTTACGGAAAACTAAAAGTATTACCAACGCCGATGGGACAACTAGTAGAAACAATGTTAACAAACGGAGTTAAACTAGGGGTTTCATCACGTGGTTCTGGTAATGTTAAAGAAGACGGTAGCGGCGAAGTCAGCGAGTTTGAAATTATTACAGTTGACGCAGTAGCCCAACCAAGTGCTCCTGGTGCTTATCCAACACCAATATATGAGCATTTACTAAATTCTAAAGGTGGATATAAGGCAATGAATATGGCTCGCGAACTACACGGCGATACAAAGGCACAACAGTACTTAAAGGAATCACTGGTTAACATCATCAGTGGTCTCCGATAACTAGGAGAAATAAATGTTAGATGCACTGAAAACACTCTTTGAAAACAACGTTGTTTCAGAAGAGATCAGAGCAGAAATTGAAGAGGCATGGCTTACAAAGGTTAAAGAAAACCGTATGGAAGCAACTGCTGAACTTCGCGAAGAGTTTGCTCAAAAGTATGAGCATGACAAAGCAACAATGGTGGAAGCTATTGATAAAATGCTTGAAGAAAAACTTGGTGAAGAAATTTCTGAGTTTTCCGACGATCGCCAAAAGTTAGCTGAAGCAAGAGCAAAATATGCAGTAGCAATGCGTGAAAATGCAGATCTACTAAAGAATTTTGTTGTTAAACAGCTATCAAGTGAAATTGGTGAACTGCACGAAGACCAAAAAGCAATGGCTGGTAAGTTTAATAAACTTGAAGAGTTCATTGTTGATGCTCTATCTAAAGAAATTGCAGAGTTTTATGAAGACAAAAAAGACTTGGCTGAAACGAAGGTACGCTTAGTACGTGAAGCCAAAGATCATCTAGCTAAAGTTAAATCACAGTTTATCAAAGGTGCAACAAAAGTAGTAGCAGAAACAGTTGAGAAAGGTCTTAACAAAGAAATTACTCAACTTAGAGAAGACATTGACTCAGCTCGTAAGAATGATTTTGGACGTAAGATTTTCGAATCTTTTGCTTCAGAATATTCAAACAGCTATCTTAATGAAAAG
>MDSV01149192.1_pt1 | contig 10157 bp, 6 predicted proteins | sample 810851 | NCBI WGS metagenome assembly MDSV01 (sample SAMN05326640, study PRJNA326480) | marine metagenome | isolation source: seawater | place: Atlantic Ocean: North East | collected 2012
ATCATTCCTTTTGCATCCATTGCTGTAACTTCCGCAGAAATAGGACCGCTACAAAGTTCCGCTATTTCTCCAATAACTTGTTTAAAATCTCTTCCTGATTTTTTAATTAATGAGGGATTGGTAGTAACGCCATCCAAAATCCCCCAAGATGCTATCTCTCTCACTTCTTCTACTTCTGCCGTATCTAAAAATAACTCCATTTTATCACTCCATTTTTACTATATCTAATGCCGATTTAATTATGTCTTTTGTGGAAATATTCAATAATTGTAACATTTCTTCCGCCTGACCTGATTCCCCAAACCTATCTCTGACGCCAACCCTTCTAAGAATTGTTGGTTTAGATTCCGATAAATATTCTGCGACAGCACCACCTAATCCTCCAATAACGCTATGATCTTCAACAGTAACTATTCCCTTACATTTAGATGCTAGTTCATAAACTAATGATTCATCAAGTGGTTTTAATGTATGCATATCTACAACAGCCGCATCTATACCCATTTCTGAAAGTTTTTCGGCAGCTTCAATTGATTTTGAAACCATAACTCCGCATGCAATAATTGCAACATCAGAACCTGATTTTAACAAAACACCTTTGCCGATTTCCAATCTTGAATCGTTTAATTCATAAATCCTAGGTGTTTTATTTCTTGCTGTTCGAGTATATGATGGTGAATCATGACTTAATAATTTCATAGTTAATTGTTGGGTACTATAATCATCACAGGGATGCATGACAGTCATATTTGGCAATGTTCTATAAATTGCTAAATCCTCTATAGATTGGGCGCTTGAACCATCAGTGCCTGTGTGTGTACCTCCATGGCTACCACAAATATGCACTGGTAGATTAGGCCTAGCAATTCCATTTCTGACTTGCTCAAAAGCTCTTTCTGTAAATATTGCAAATGTACTAGCAAATGGTTTATATCCACTAGATGCTAATCCTGCAGCTACTAGCATCATGTTTTGTTCACCAATTCCACAAGAAATTGTTCTTTCTGGGAATTTTTCTCTAAACCAACATGACTTCGTTGACTTACCTAAATCTGCTTCTAAAACCACTAATTTTGGATCCTCAGACATAGAAATTAGTGCATGCCCATAACCATCTCTTGATGCTGCAGAATTACTCATATTACCTCACCTAATTCCAATAATGCTTTAGAATACTGTTCTTCATTTGGAGCAGCTCCATGAAATTTAGGATTGTTTTCCATATAAGAAACTCCTTTTCCTTTTACCGTATTAGCAATTAATACAGAGGGCAAATCATTATTTTCATCAAACCACCTCATACCTTCAATTATTTGATACATGTCATGGCCATCAATTTCTTTAACATTCCATCCAAAACTAGACCATTTCTCGGGAATATTAAACAACCTCATTTGGGACTCTACAAAATCATCATTCTGAATACGATTACAATCTAAAATTACCTTCAGATTTCCTAATTCATGATGTCTGGCAGCCATCATTGCTTCCCAAACGGCTCCTTCTTGAATTTCTCCATCTCCCAACATAACATAACAATTTCGAGGAGACCCATCAAATTTTGCTGCAAAGGAACAACCTAAACCGAAAGATAAGCCCATTCCAAGTGAGCCTGCACTAAAGTCTACACCAGGAGTATGCTTCATATCCACATGGCCCTGACAAACACCGCCAAGCACTCGATAAGATTCTAAATCTTCATGAGTGATGAATCCCATTTCGGCTAATATTGAGTACATTCCAGGACTAGCATGGCCTTTTGAAAGTACAAATCTATCTCTATCTTCCCATTTTGTATCATTTGGGTTAACATTCATATTTATTGCATATAATGCAGTTAGTAAATCTATCTCAGATAAGGAACCACCAGGATGCCCTGCTTGTGCTCTATACACCATTTTTATAATTTCAACTCTACATTTACGAGAAATTTCTTTTAATTCCTCTACTAATTCGTCATCACTAAGACCATTTAAGCGGCTAAGACCCATAAGAAACAATTAATCCTTAACTATGGAGTCTTTGATTCTTTCTTGAAATTTATAAATTGAAAATCAATGTTTTTTTGTCATTATATTCTCATACAGCCTCTTAATAGAGCGATTTAAAATAAGTATAATTTCATCCCACAATGAAAGTATTTTCTTAGGTAATGAAAGTGAAGTAAGGAAAATGAATACACCAACGAACCAAAAGAAAAACATCAAAGTTGGGAATTGGCCTAATTGAGGTATTTCAAACCACTTAGATGGCTCTCCCACTGTCACAATCAATAATGCTATAAGTACTCCAACTAATGATTCTCCTGCAATGAATCCTGCACCTATTAGCACACCCCTTGAAGTAACATCATCTGCTGCTTTCATAGCTGATTTTGTAGGTTTTTCACTCAAATCACCATCCACCCTTAGAATTGCAAGATTAGTTACAAAATAATGAATGAAACCACCAGCAAAAATGGGTACAGATAATTCTAATGGCAAATAGATTCCAATGGCTACAGACATTACTGGTAATTTTCTCCAAACTAATAAAGCAGCAATTATACCTCCTAAAATAAGCATTTCAACATTTGGACTTCCTCCAAAAATACTTTCAATAATTGTGCCAATAAGATCTGCCTGAGGTGCTAATAATGCCTCATCACAATTATACAGATCCCCTCCTTCGTCAATTAGTTTAAGATTAGATGCTTCACAATGAGTTCGAGTAATTTTAAACGCTTTATTTAGAAGTAATAAGATTGGTCCTATTACTGCAGCCCCTACTATTACTCCAATTGTTTCTGCTATTTGTTGCCGCCAAGGTGTTGCACCAACCATATGCCCTGTTTTCAAATCCTGCATTACATCGCCAGCAATTGCTGCATTTACTGCTACAACTGATGCAATGATTAGTGTTGCAAACATCATTGTAGAGTTATCAGCACCTATTAATGAACCTACAATATAGACTAATGCAGCAGTAAACATCAATGTTGCAATAGTCATGCCAGAAACGGGAGAATTACTAGATCCTACAACGCCTGCAATATATCCTGCAACTGCTGAAAAGAAAAATGCAACACCTGCAATAAATATTGTACCAGCAATCGCAAGACTTAGACCTAACTTCCATGTAAAAAATAAAAAGGATAACGATAAAATCAATCCACAAACTCCGAGCACGAGCCTCATATCCGTATCTTTTTCAGTACGGATTACTACTTCATTTTCTGAAGCATTAAAGTTCAAAGCTTTCGAAAACCCAGTAAATATCGTATTTCTCATTGACCATAATGTCCAAACCCCGCCAACAACCATTGCACCAGCGCCGATATATCTTACCTGCTCACTCCATACTTTGTAATACGAAGGACCACCGTGCCATTCCCCATTTACTGCAGAATTCCACCCAACAGGCTCAGTAGGGAATCCATGAAGAAGTCCGAAGATAGGAACTAAAAATCCAAAACCTAAAACCCCTCCAATGAATATGAATGAAGCAATTCTAAGTCCTACAATATAACCTACTGAAAGCAAAGCTAGGGACATTTCACTACCAGCATAAAATTTAGTGCCTAAGAATTCGCCTACTGTATGTACTCCTTTTTTTGTAACTTTTAATCCTTCAGCAACCCATCCATACATTCCACCAATTATCAATGCATAAATAATTGCAACTAAACCAGTCCCTCCTTTTTCTCCAGCAATAAGTACTTCCGTACATGCAACTCCTTCAGGATAAGGCAATGCTTCCTCGACAATAAAGACTCTACGGAGTGCAATTGTAAACATTGTACCCAACACTCCACCTAAAAATGCAATGATGAACGTTTGTAAAGGATCAATTTCATCCCAAATACCCATTACTAACAAAGCAGGGACAGTGAAAATTATTCCAGCGGCTAAACTTTCACCTGCTGAAGCCATAGTCTGAACCGCATTATTTTCTAAAATAGACACATTTTCAAATTTGAGTCCTCTTAACAAAAGCATAGACATTACAGCAGCAGGTATTGATGCAGATACGGTCATACCTACCTTCATTCCTAAATATGCATTAGCTGCAGTCATTACAACTCCCAAAAATATTCCAATAATTATAACTCTAGGAGTTAATTCGGCGACTGATTTTTCGGCTGGAATAAAAGGCCATTTTTGCTCCGCCATGCACGTGCGTTATCTTTCAATTTGTCAAACCTTTGGGAGTTTTAATAATGTAACGCTTAATATATCCAATACTCCTCGGAGGTCTAGTGGTGATTCTTGGATAAAGAATGGTTTTCAAAAGACATAGATGATGTCTTATTAGAACTTAGGAGCTCATCACAGGGTTTATCTGATGATGAAGCAGACTATAGAATTAGTAGAGATGGGCAAAATAAATTAATTGAACCGCCATCAGTACCACAATGGAAGAAATTCTTAAATCAATTTGTAGATCCTCTTGTATTTCTTTTGATTGCTGCGGCAATAATTGCTATAACAGTAGTTAATGAACTAGGAGATGGAATTTTCATTCTATTTGTTATAACAATGAATGCTGTAATGGGATGGTGGATGGAAAGGCAAGCTGATCAGGCAATGACAGCCCTTAAAAAAATGAATGTTGATACATGTGTTGTAATTCGTGATGAACATGAAGTCATAGTAAATAGTGAAGATTTAGCTATTGGTGACCTCGTCAAATTAGAAGATGGAGATAATATTCCTGCAGACATAAGATTAATTTCTAGTTACCAATTTTATACAAACGAATCTTCAATGACTGGAGAATCAAATCAAAGAAGGAAGATAGCGGAAAAAATAGAAGGAAAAAGGGTTCTTGCCGAAAGAGACAATATGGCATTTATGGGTACAGTTGCCACAAATGGGCGTGCATTAGGAGTAGTAGTAGCAACTGGCATGGATACAGAATTAGGCAAAATAGCTGACAATATTACTTCTGTAGAAACTCCAAAAACACCCCTAGAAATAAAATTAGAAGGATTAGGGAGATTTCTCGGAGGAATTGCTTTATCGGTTGCAGTTTTATTATTGACTCTTGCATTACTTTTTTCATATCTTGATGGCGAATTTACAACAGCAGATGGAAGTGGGTTAGCAATAGAGCCAATTAAAGAATCTTTAATTGTACAATTCACACTTGCTCTATCTATTTTTGTTGCAATCGTTCCTGAAGGTTTGCCAATAATTTTAGTTATAACACTGGGTTTAGGCATGAGAAATATGGCCAGACATAGAGCAATAATTAGAAGAATGAAAGCTGTTGAAACACTTGGTTCAACTACTGTAATTTGTACAGATAAAACGGGTACATTAACTAGAAATGAAATGACAGTTGTACAATTCTACGCTGGGAATAAAAGATATGACATAAAAGGAAGAGGATATGACCCTACAATAAAGGGCATCACAGATAAATATTCAAAAAAACAAGTTGATTTAGAAAAATTAAAAACGAAAAAAGGTGTTGAAAAAGCATTTTCTTGTGCTGCATTATGCAATAATAGCCAAATAAGCAAGGAAGATGATGGATGGCAAGCAATTGGAGACCCTACTTGTTCGGCAAGTGCAACATTTGGTTGGAAAACCATAGGCTCATCAGAAGAATATAAGAAGAAATATACAAGAATTCATGAATTCTTCTTTGATGCAGATAGGAAAAGAATGACCACTATTAATGAAATTGAGGGTGAAAAATGGGTATTTACAAAAGGAGCATTCGATCCAATGGAGGATTTAATAACTCATATCTATGAGGGCGATGACATTATCAAAATCAGTGATGAACATCTTGCAGAAATTAAAGAAGTTAACCTCTCCATGGCTTCGGGTGCTTTGAGAGTCCTAGCATTAGCGGGTAAAAAAATAAATGAGGAAACTGAAATAGAAAATATTTCTGAAATAGAATCTGAACTAATCTTTTTAGGACTTATAGGAATTAGGGACCCTCCAAGAAGTGAAGCATATGAAGCAATAGCAACATGCCATGAAGCAGGAATTAGAGTTATTATGATTACAGGCGACCAGGAGTATACTGCCAAATCCGTAGGGATAGAATTAGAGATTTGTAATGAAAACGATGAAACTATCAATGGGTATGAACTAGACGATATTAATGATCAAAAATTAATTGAAATAGTAAGAACAGTAAATATATTTTCAAGAGTTACTCCTGATCAAAAAATGAGGATTGTACAAGCACTTCAAAAAACGGGAGAAGTTGTTGCAATGACTGGAGATGGTGTCAATGACGCTCCCGCATTATCATCAGCAAATATCGGTATCGCCATGGGAATTGCAGGAACTGATGTAGCCAGAGATGCTGCTGACATGGTCCTACAAGACGATAATTTCGCAAACATAGTACACGCTGTTGAGGAAGGAAGAAAGATTTATTGGAATATTAGAAACTTTGTAAGATACCAAGTATCGACAAATGTAGCAGCTGTTTTAGTTCTAATCCTAAGTTCATTTGTATTAGGAACTCCTGATGAAATACCGTTAACTGCCACTCAAATACTTGTAATAAATATCCTAATGGATGGTCCTCCTGCAGTTGCTCTTGGTATGGAGAAAAATCATGGAAAGGTAATGAGTAGAGCACCAAGACCAGTTTCCGAAGGGTTACCAAATTTAATTGATACAGTAATGATTACCTTCCTTGGCACATTAATGGCAGTAGGAACATTGATTGTTTACTATACTGTTAGAGGCATAGCAGATTATGAACAAGCAGTCACTGCTACATTTGCAGTATTTGTTATGTTCCAACTATTTAATGTGATGAATTGTAGAAGTATTGATAAAAGCATATTTAAATTAGGTATCTTATCAAATAAAGCAGTGGCATACTCATTCATGATATGTACGTCACTACTGGTATTCATCATAGAATTCTCTCAATCAGAAGTACCTCTATTAAATCTAAAGATTGGTGAGTTTCTTTCAGTTGAAGAATTTATTCATTCATGGACATGGCCAGTAATAATACTATTAGCTTCATCAATACTAGTATTCGAAGAGTTTAGAAAGTTCTTAATGAAAGATACTAAAATATTCAATTAGTTAGGTTTAACTAAAGTATTTATCTAATGCTTTATCCATCATTTCTTCTTCATCTTTTGATTCTTCAATATCTTCTATAACTTCTTCTTGCATTACCTTCTTTAAATCATCTATACTTTTTTCTTGACCTTGCATTTCAATTTCTTTTATTGTTTGAGTGTTGAGTTCTTCTTCATTATCATCCACTTCCGCTGGTACTTCTACAACCTCTTCTATTTCTGGTTGTTTATTTCTTTTTCTTGCTACCCTTCTCCTAGACTTATTTTTCTCTTTGGCATCATTAACCATAATTTCTTTAGTATCGGAAACTATTTTTTTATTGGGATCTACTTTTATTTTCCGTACCTTAGTTTTTTTGTTTAAAGAATCTGAGGCCTTCTTATAATCTGTATAAGTTTCTGAATAATAAAAACCAGCATCATCTCCATAATTCCAATCATCTCCTTCTCTTCTTCCAGGATTATAGTAACCATACTCTTTTTTATTTCTTTTTGAATTAGGTGGTGTCTTCTTTTTTGTAGATGGAGGTGATCTTTTATTCATTGAATACTCATCAATACTAAACCTATTTCTACGCCTTATTATTAATAAACCTGAAATAACTATGAAGGCTATCGATAATAATCCATATGATGTATACTTGAGATATTTTACTAATACTCCAACTTCTATACTTGCTTTCTCTTCTTCTCCCTTGAATTCCAAATCAAATGCAGCAGTAGTATCAAACCATGATTCAATAACATATGTTTTAATTTTAGTATCAGTAACTGATAATTTTATTGGATAACTATGAACAAGATCATAAGGCATCCCATAACCTAAAGATGGAGGATTTGTAACTGTCAAAGTATAATTGTTTGAAACATCCTTTAGGAGTTCATATGATAATGTCCAACTAAAACTAATTCTTTCCTTAGAATCGTGAGCTAAATTTGTTAAACCTCCACAGGAGTAATCAATACTATCAACTCCTGCGATCACTGAATTATTATCAAACAAAAATACCCCATACCATGTATCAGATAATAAATTTACATCTATTTTTGAACAAAACACATCATTAAAAATTGTTCTTTCATCTGGCACAATATATCCATCTTCTTCAAGTGTTTCTGCAGCAATTAATCTTAAAGATTCACTGTCCTGTAGGCTGAAATAAACCGTTTCACTAATAATTAAATTATTATCTAGCATTGTCACTTCAAAATTACGAATGAAGTCTGTATCTGAAACTAAATTACAAGGATTATCAGAATCACAAGACACATCTAGATGATTTAAGATTCCATCTCCATCTCTATCTTCATCTTCTTGGTCTTCGATCCCGTCATGATCTAAATCGTTAGATGGTGAGGATGTAACCATTGGATTTATCCAATTTGTTGAATAGAGGGCAATATATTTAGAATATGTAGATGCAGCAATATCTCCATTAATTGGATTTATATCTAAATCCCTTACCACGTGCCCTAATGCTAAACTATCTGTTTTCTCCCAGTTCCCCATAGTTGAGTATGTTATCAAAGTACTACCACCTTCATTTGTAAGTAATCTCATCAAGTTTTCTTCAGGTTGGAAAATTATTTTTTGTGCGTTTATTGTATTTGCAAGAGTAAATGATTGTAAGAAGTTGTGGCTGGAATCCATAATTTTCACTCCATCTTCTGATGACCATGCATATACTCCCTCTTTGGAAAATTTACAATCAAAGATTGTTTGCCCTGTTTCAAAATGTTCTTCCATTTGCCCATCTTGCATATTAAGTTCAATTCTCCCAAGTGAGCCAGAAATAAATATATCATTTTCGAAATCATAATCAAGACAAGATATTTTTGAATCGTGAGTTGTTTCTATAATTCTTGCTGGAGTATCTAAATCCGAGTAATAATAAGCATAAATCATTTGTTTACCAGCAACGTCTGTTGCATATGCAAATGATTCTCCACTAGCATTACTAATTGTTACAATAGATGATACTTCTTTGCCCTGACTAACATAATCATGAGACCATGGAATTGACGATAAATCATAAACCGAAATTGCAGGAGTGTTTGTCATAAGGCTTGATCTACCTACTAGCAAATATCCATCTCCCTGGTTGGTTGAGTCTTGAGTAAATTCAACACTAGTAATGAAATCATCATTAAGGACCAATGGTGAAAAATCTAATTCGCTTCTTGTACCTGTATGATATACGTATAGATCCTTCTCAAATGCGATGGCTAAAAGATTGCCATCTCCAGAATATGACACCTCATCGGAACGATCTATTGGCACATCCGAATCTGGAGTCATTAATGCACTTAGGGGAGCATCTGCCTGTACAACATTTGCCACAGCAGATACAGAAATTAAAAAAAACATGAGATAGATTATATTCTGACTTCGCCTCATTACTTCACTCCTCTTTTTGCTTCATTCTTTAACACATAATAAAGGTCTACGTTATTGTTAGCATTAATAAATCGTTTTTTGATGTAAACTAAAAAAGTCACAAGAGATAATAAACATGAAAAACCAATTATATTTAGCAAGCAACAGATAGTATGCCTAAGCCTGAAGTAAGTGATTTTGGTTCTGTAGATCCAGCGCCCCCTACAACAGTTAAATCGCTAGAAAAATTAAACATAATATTAAATAATGAAGAAGAAAATATGTTTGAAAGAATGCGGGCTGTATTTAGTTTGAGGAATGATGGTTCTGATGAATCTGTAGATATTTTAAGTAATGGTTTTAATTCTAATTCTGCGCTCCTTAAACATGAAATTGCTTATGTAATGGGCCAAATGCAGAATGAAGCAGCAATACCTCACTTGATTGAGAGATTAGAAGACGAAGAAGAACATGTAATGGTCAGGCATGAAGCGGCAGAAGCTATTGGCGCTATTGGCAATATTTCCACAAAACCTATTTTGGAAAAATTTCTAAATCATAAATTACCAGAAATCTCTGAATCATGTGAAGTCGCACTAGGTTTAATCTCACACTACAACGAGGATTTATTTGAAGAATCGTAACAAACCATAATATCTTGATTCTATTGGAATCACCATGCCTCACCAACATGTACCATTAGGATTGACAGAAAATGGAGAATTAGGC
>MDSV01060378.1_pt1 | contig 10156 bp, 10 predicted proteins | sample 810851 | NCBI WGS metagenome assembly MDSV01 (sample SAMN05326640, study PRJNA326480) | marine metagenome | isolation source: seawater | place: Atlantic Ocean: North East | collected 2012
AAAAAAACCCTTTTTTTGTGATCGCGACAGGATTCGAACCTGTGACCGTCTGCTTAGAAGGCAGATGCTCTATCCAGCTGAGCTACGCGACCGAAAATTAATTCGCAAACTTAAAACTTTTTTGAATAGAATCAATATAACATAAATAAAATATTATTGTTTATTTAGACTTGCCATCTTGATCGAAGTTACTGCGGATTCAATTCCTTTATTTCCATACTTTCCACCAGATCTTTCAACAGCTTGCTCAAAAGAATTGTCTGTTAAAACACCAAAAATAACTGGTATATTTAGTTTAATGTTTAATTCTTGTATCCCATTTGCAATTGCGTTGGAAATAAAATCAAAATGTTTTGTTTTTCCCTTTATAATACTTCCCAAACATATAATTGCATCTAATTTTCTTTTTGATATAATTTTTGCTCCATAAATTAATTCAAAACTTCCTGGAACATTAATTCTTTCAATATTGTGCTTTTCAACTTCAAGATCAAGTAATGTTTTGTATGCACCAGTAAACAAATTTTCAGTTATATTATCATTCCATTCAGATACAACTATACCAATTCGTAAATTCTTTCCAGAAGGTATGTCTTTTTTCTTATAATAGGACAGATTTTTATTTTCTGCCTGCATTTTTAACGATTTTCAGCTCTAGAAATATATTTTTCAATTCCATTTGCTTCATTAGAATTTTTATATTCATCTTTAATAAGATTGTATATCTTTAAAGCTTTACTATACTCTTGTTGAGATTCATAAATAATAGCTTGCTTAAATAGATATCTTGGTGAAGTAAATTGATTATCGCTATTATTAACTGCATTTTTATAATACTTAAGAGCTTTTTCATTATCTCCAAGTTCTACATATGCATCTCCAATACATCCTAGTGCTAAAGACGAAATAATTATATCATTTGAAGAAAAATCTTTTAGATAATTAATTGCATTTTCATAATCAGCTAAATGAAGAAAACATAATCCAGCATAATAATTTGCTAAATTTCCTGATTTAGTAAGGCTAAAATCATTAGAAATATCAAGAAAACCTAAATATTCACCGTCACCATTTAGTGCTAAATTAAATGAATCTTTTTGAAAATATAATTCTGCCATAAACATTTCTGATTGAGCCTCATTTTCAAGTGGCTTGAGATAGAAATTTTTAATTCCTATTACTAAAATTATAGCGGCAAAAATAATACCTGTAACTTTTATAATTTTTTGTTGATTGTTTTCAATAAATTGTTCTGTTTTTGAGATAGCTTCACCAACTTCTTCAAATTGCATTTCTTTTTTATTGTCTTTTTTAGCCATTTAATCTTATTTTTGATGCGCAAATATAAGATTTTTTAAAACTTATTTATTGTATAATTTTAATTTTAAAATTTTGTTTTTAAAAAAAATACGAATACATCAATTTAAAAATCACATTAACAGTGAGTTTGTTTTTAACAAAAAGATAAATTGTTTTGTTGGAAATAATGGAGTTGGAAAAACAAATGTTTTGGATGCAATTCACTATTTGTCTCAAACGAAAAGTTACTTTAATTATATTGACTCACAAAATATTCAATTTGGAGATGACTACTTTATGATAAATGGATTATTTCAAAAAGATGATCAAGATCATGAAATTCAATGTAATGTAAAGAAAGGAGTTGGTAAAAGTTTAACTAATAATGATAAAAAATATAAGCGCTTTTCTGATCACATTGGAAAATTTCCAATTATTATTATTTCTCCTACTGACACAAATTTAATAGTTGAAGGTAGTGATATTAGAAGAAAATACTTGGATAATACTATTTCTCAGTATAAGTTTTCTTATTTACAAAATTTAATAAATTATAATAAAATTTTAAAGCAAAGAAATTCACTTTTAAAACAATTTTTTATTGAAAATAATTTTGATAAAGATACACTTGATGTATATGATCATCAGTTGATAAATTATGGAAATATAATATTTAACGAAAGAAAAAAATTTATAAACGAATTTATACCGGTTTTTGATAAATATTATTCTCATATTTCTAAAAATAGCGAAAGTGTTTCAATAGTTTTTAAATCACAATTACTTGATGCTGATTTCAATGATTTATTAAAAAACAATGTTTCTAGAGACATCTATTCAAATCATACTCAACATGGTATACATAAAGATGATATTATTTTTAATATTGAAAATCTACCAATTAAAAAAATTGGTTCTCAAGGTCAACAAAAAACATTTTTAATTGCTCTTAAACTTGCTCAGTTTGAATTTATCAATAATAAAGTCGGTTTTAAGCCTGTTTTATTGCTTGATGATATATTTGACAAGTTAGATGATAAGAGAGTTTTTCAATTATTAAATTTTGTTGAAGACAATGTTTTTGGTCAATTGTTTATTACAGATACTAGCTATGATAGGTGTAGTAATGTTTTATCAAAAATTAATATTGAACATGAAATTTTTCAAATAGATAATCGAAAATAAATTAATGAAAAAAAATAATTTAAATAGTATTAATAAAATTATAAAAAAAATAGTCAGTAATCCTAAATTATCAATTAGACTAGAAGAATTAGATGCTATTGAGATATGGTATAATTTAATTGGAGATAATTTGAAAAAATATATTTTAGATTCAAGAGTTTCGGAGGGTGTGCTTTATGTTAAAGTAAAGTCAGCACCAGTTAAAAACGAATTATTTTATAGAAAAGAAATGCTAATTGAAAAAATTAATAGTGAATTAAAAAAACAATTAATACAAGATATAAATATAAAATAAGCTTAATATCTTTCTTCAAATTTAAAATGAAAATCTGATTCTACTTGAGCATTTTCATCAGAATCAGAACCGTGAATGGCATTTTTTGACAAGCTTTCAGCAAATATTGCTCTTATTGTCCCTTCTTCAGCATCTTTTGGATTAGTAGCTCCAATAAGTTTTCTGAATTCTGTAACTGCATTATCTTTTTCTAAAATAGCTGCTATAATTGGACCACTTGACATATAATCTATTAACTCTTTAAAAAATGGTTTTTCTTTGTGGACTTCATAAAAAGTGCTAGCAAGATCAGGTGAAAGTTTTGTTTTTTTCATTGCTATTATTCGAAATCCTGCAGATTCAATTATTTTTAAAATTGCACCTGAGTTACCAGCTTCAACAGCTTCGGGTTTAATCATAGTTAAGGTTGTATTGCTCATTTTTTATCAGTTAATTTTATGCAAAATTAGAAATTATAATATCAAATCTGTTATTTCTTTTGTTATTTTTGCAAACCTATGGTTGAAAATATAGAAAAACTAAAAGATATAATATCCTCACCAAAGAATATTCTTATTACTAGTCACAGAAATCCTGATGGCGATGCTATTGGTTCTTCAATGTCACTATATTATTTTTTAAAAAAAATTGGCCATAAAGTAAGTGTTATAATGCCTAATAGTTACCCAGATTTTTTACAACCTTTTACTAAGGAAAAGGTTATTAATTTTGATCAAAACAAAGATAAAGTTATAAGTATTTTAAAAACAGTTGATGTAATTTTTATGCTTGATATGAATAATATGTCAAGATTGGCTGATTTATCAATATTTGTTGAAGAATCAAATGCAATTAAAATTCTAATTGATCATCATCAAGAACCTAAACTTAATATTGCAAACTACATTTTTTCAGATCCTAATATTTCGTCTACTTGTGAACTCCTTTACAAAATTATCGATCTAATGCAAATGAAAAAATATTTTGATAGTCTAATTGCGGAATGTATTTATCTAGGAATTATGACTGACACAGGAAGCTTTAAATTTAAATCTACTACTGCCAAGACGCATTTTATTTTGTCTGATTTAATCAATTATGGTGCAGATAATTATAAAATCCATGAATTAATTTACGATAATAACTCTCAAAGTAGAATGCATTTATTGGGATACTGCTTAAACAAAAAGTTAATTTTATATCCTGAACATAATTCTGCAATTATTTCTTTAACTGAAGATGAATTAAATTCTTTTAATTTTAAAAAAGGTGATACAGAAGGATTTGTTAATTATGCATTATCAATTAAGGGTATTAATTTTGTTGCCTTTATAATTGAAAAGGATAATGTTGTGAAACTTTCTTTGAGATCCAAAGGGTCATTATGTGTAAATAAAATTGCTAAACAACATTTTAATGGAGGTGGTCATACTAACGCTTCAGGTGGAACATCTTATTTATCTGTAAATGAAACTATTATGGATGTTGAAAGAATTATAAAAACAATATAAAAAAATAAAAAAATGAAAAAATCACTAATTTTACTAACTACTTTTGCTTTAACTTTAAATGTGTTTTCACAAAATATTTTTAAGCAAAAAACAAAAAAAAATAATTTAAACATGGAAAATGGAATTTATGCTCAACTAAACACTTCTAAAGGAGATATATTAATAAAGTTAGAATATAAAAAAGCTCCTTTAACAGTTGCTAATTTTATTGGACTATCGGAAGGATCAATAAAAAATAATAAAAAGAATATTGGTGAACCTTATTATGATGGTTTAAAATTTCATAGAGTAATAGCAGATTTTATGATTCAGGGTGGGTGTCCTGATGGAAATGGTATGGGTGATCCTGGTTATAAATTTGCAGATGAGTTTCATCCTGATCTAAAGCATGATATTCCTGGAATTTTATCTATGGCTAATAGTGGACCTTCAACAAATGGATCTCAATTTTTTATTACTCATAAAGAGACTCCTTGGCTAGATGGTAAACATTCTGTTTTTGGAAAGGTAATCAATGGTCAAGATATCGTCAATTCTATAGTTCAAGACGATCTTATTAATTCCGTTAAAATTATTAAACAAGGTTCAGAAGCACTATCTTTTGATGCTAACAAAATATTTATTTATGCTCAAAAAGAAATAGAAAGAAAAAATGCTGAAAAAGCTAAAATAGCCGCTGAGACACTCAAAAAATTAAAAGAAGGAGCAACTGTTACTGAAAGTGGCTTAGCTTACTTCATGATTAAGGAAGGAAATGGTTTAAAAGCTGAATCTGGAAAAACTGTTTCTGTTCATTATACAGGTAAACTTATTGACGGAACAAAATTTGATTCTTCATATGATAGAAATCAGCCTATTGAATTTCCTTTAGGACAAGGAAGAGTTATTCCTGGATGGGATGAAGGAATTGCTTTATTAAAAGTTGGAGGTAAAGCTACATTTATTATTCCTCCAAATCTTGCATACGGAGAAAGAGGTGCTGGTGGTGTTATTCCTCCTAATGCCGTATTAATATTTGAGGTTGAATTAATGGATGTTAAATAATATTATTTTGTAATCTTAGTTTTAATTTTAATAATAAAACTATTTATTTCAATCTAGTAAAATTATTTAAGTCATAAGATTAAATATTTGTATGTTTGCTAGATAATGTCGATTTCTTACAAATATTATTTTTTAAATTTTTATGATTGCATCAGATAAGTTTTTTTTAAATTTATTTATCTTTATTATTTTAAATAATAATATTTTTTCTCAAAGTTATAATGATGGACCAATAACTTTGGAAATGAAGTTAAGAGAAGTACAAGGGAATTTTGCATCTACTGATGAAGCAGTTTTAGGAGTAGGTTTTGCACCTGATGAGCTAACATTTAAAATTTGGGGTAAAGATAATTTAAATACATTTCCTTGGACTGGTGGAAATTGCTTGCAAGATCAAAATTTTTATCCTACTATTGGTGGTGCTAATTCATTAGATTTTAATCATACTTTTGCTAGTTTTAATTTTCCAAATCAAATCGTTCCTCAATATTTAGATATTAAAATTGATGCATGGGAAGATGATCTGCCATCTGATCAGCTTGTTGGATTTTGTAATTCCGGTACAGCTTGTTCATGGAACGATGTAGAATGTTGTGGAGTATGGGTTCCCCCAGTATATGTTCTTGGTATACTAATTACTCCAGGATTTTGTGCTGGTATTTCTACAGGAGATGACTATAGATGCGACGCAACACCCTTTTATCAAGGATTAAATTATAGAAATGGTTCTCCTTGTCAGTGGTATAGTCATGGATATATTAATGGAAGTGGATGTAATAATCCAAGTTCTCAATCTGGTGCTCCTAATACTGATGGTTATTATAAGCCACACGTAGAAACTTTTTGGCGATATTCTAAAGGAACATCTTTTGCTAATTCAATTGATTTAGGAACTATAAGTACAAATACAATTTCGCATTTTAATAGTAATGAATGTTACACTAACTATTATCCATTTAGCACTGGAAATGATGTTATATATTCTTTTAATGTAACTTCATCATCGGGTGTAAAAATATCACTCTGTGGTATTAATGGTGCACAGTTTGATAGTCATTTATATTTAGTACAGGATACTTCATTGAATTATATTGAAAATAACAATGATTTTTGTGGTAATCAATCAGAGATATCCACTTCTTTATGTAATCCAGGTAAGTATTATATAATTGTTGATGCAATATCTCCTCAATCTACAGGTATATTTACTTTAACTGTTACTGAAGACCCTTCGATGAATTTTTCATCAACTATTGTAAAAGAGAATGTGACTTGTGCAAATGGAGGTGATGGAAAAATTAAAGCTACTTTAAATGGAAATGGAGGTGTTCCTCCATTCACATTTAATTGGTTTGATAATAATATGACATCTATATCCTCAACAATTGCAACATTTAATAATATTGATTCGATATCATCACTTGACACCGGAATGTATATTTTAAATGTTATAGATAATAGAAATTGTATTTTAGTTGATACAATTTATCTTGATTCTTTAGAAACATTAGAATTAGAGGTAACGCCTGTCGATCCAGTTATTTGTTCCGGATCTAGTGTTAATTTAACTGTTTCAGGTGCAAATACATATTCATGGATACCTTCAAACACACTAAATACAAATTTTGGTAATATTGTTCAAGTTACTCCACAAGTATCATCAACATATTCAGTAATAGGTACTGGAATTAATGGTTGTGAAGATACATTACAAATAAATGTAGGTGTAATTCCGGGTCCAAACATTAATGTATTTCCACCATCTATTAATATTTGTCAAGGAGATACAATTACATGCTATCTTTCTGGTGCTGAATCTTACAGTTGGTTTCCAAATAACTCCATTTCAACTAATAACGGTGATACAGTTACTATTTTTACTAATAGTACTACCAATTATTCAGTAATTGGTTCTGATAATAGTGGATGTAATTCAACTATTCAAATACCAGTAAATGTTGTAGTTTCACCAATACTAAGTATAAATACTTCTAATGATACAATATGTGTTGGAGATCAACTTTTGTTAAATGCATCTGGAGCCAGTTCATATATTTGGAACCCAAGTAATTCATTCATTATTAATACTGGAAATAGTATATCAGCTTCACCAATATTTAATACTTTATATACTGTTGTAGGAACTGATACAAATAACTGTTCATCTACTGCATCAAAATTTATTTATGTTAATCCTTTACCTGTAATGAACATAAATTCATCAGGTGACACAATTTGTGAAGGAAGTTCGATTAATCTTAACGTTAATGGAGCCTCTAATTATATATGGTCTCCTGCATTAGGACTTAATACATCAATTGGCGCAAATGTTATTGCTTCTCCTAACTTGTCAACAGTTTATTCTGTTACAGGAATTGATATTAATGGATGTTCAGATGTTTTATCTACTTCTATTTATGTAAATCCTAAACCTAACATTATTTTAGACCCTCCTTTTGCAAATATTTGTGAAGGAAAAAGTGTTAATATATTAGCATTTGGAGCTAACACATATTCTTGGAACCCTACATTTGGTTTAAGTACTTCTACAGGTTCTAGTGTAACTGCAAACCCTTCATCATCAATTAATTACAGTGTAATAGGTACAGATATTAAAGGTTGTACAAATACAATCAATTTTCAATTTAATGTTGGTATAACTCCAAATTTATCTATTAATCCTTCCAATCCTATTATTTGTAAAGGAGAAAATATAAGTTTGATTGCATCTGGAGCAAATGAATATATTTGGACTCCTAATTTAACATTAAGCTCTAACGTTGGGACAATGGTAAATGCAAATCCTAACTTAACAACTACATATACTTTAATAGGTACAGATACAATTGGATGTAAAGATACTATAAATACAACTGTAATTGTTAAAGAACTACCACAAGCGAATATAGAGGAAAATTGTGGTACATTAATTTGTAATGGAGATTCAGCTATCATTTCCATAGATGTAACTGGAAATCCACCATGGAATATTTCATATTCTAATAATGGAGTTTTTCAAGATCAAATTACCTCTACAAATAATCCAACCATAATATTTGCTACAAGTTCTGGTAATTATACTGTTCCAACAATTTCAGATGCAACTGGATGTAGTAATACAGGATTAGGCTCACTATCAATAGAAGTTTTTAACAAACCAATAGCTGATTTTGATTTTTTCCCACAACCTACTAATGAATTAAATCCTAAAGTATCATTTACAAACTATTCTAATTTTGCAGAAAATTGGATTTGGGATTTCGGAGATGGTTACATTAATTCTTCTGATTTTTCTCCAACTCATAGTTACATTCAATCAGGAACATATAATGTACAATTAGTTGTCACTAATGGAATTTGTAGTGATACAATTCAAAAAAATGTAATTATAGATCCTGTCTATTCTTTGTATATACCAGATGCATTCTCTCCAAATGATGATGGTTTAAATGATGTTTTTTTACCAGTTGGTAGTTCTATTATTAGTTATCATTTAAGAATTTTTAATAGGTGGGGAGAAGAAATATTTATTTCTGATAACATAAATTATGGTTGGAATGGGGAGTTAAGTAATAATAGTATAGCAGAACCAGGATATTATAATTATATTATTAAAATTGTAGATGAAATAGGAACTTCTCATAAAAGAAGTGGAATAGTTTTATTAAATTAAATTAGATTTGTGAATAGTTATGAGTGATAAAATACAAATTTTAAATTCTAAAGAAGTTGATCAAAAAATTGAACGATTAGCATGGGAAGTTTACGAGCATAACTTTGAAGAAAAAGAAATAATTATTGTTGGTATAGCTGATAGAGGAAGTAATTTATCAATAGAATTAGCTAAACATTTAAAAAGTATTTCCAAAATGGATATTAAACTTGCAAAGTTATTTTTAGATAAGGATAATCCATATGAACAAGATGTAAAATTAAATTTAACTTCATCGGAGTATAAAGATAAGGTTATTATTTTATGTGATGATGTTTTAAATTCTGGCAAAACTTTAATGTTTGCTACAAAGCATTTCCTAAATCAAAGAATTAAAAAAATATCTACAGTAGTTTTAATTGAAAGAAATTACAATATATATCCTATAAAGGCAGATTTTGTTGGTTTATCACTTGCAACCACATATCAACAATATGTAAAAGTTAATCTAGATAGAAGAAATAAAGCTGTTTATCTCTCTTAAAATAGATTTGATATCTTTATTTGAAACATTAACTCTAAATTTAGCATTATTATACAATTTTTCTCTTGCTAGTAACTGAGTAGAAATTTTTTGAATTAAATCAAGATCAGTTAAATTTTTTAAAATAGGTCTTTCCAGATTATTATTTAATCTATTAAATAATATATCTATACTACATTTTAGATAGATTGAAACACCATTTTTATTTATATATTCAATATTATTATTGTAAATTGGTAATCCACCTCCACATGCAATAACATGTGGTTTCATATTTCTTCTAATTAATTTATACTCTAATTCTCTAAAATAATCTTCCCCAAATTCATGGAATATGCTATTAATTGATTTTTTACTTTCAGATTCTATCAGTTTATCTGTATCAATAAATGGCATATTTAACTTTTTTGAAAGATGTTTTCCAATCGTTGTCTTTCCTGAACCCATGTAACCTATTAAATATATCATTTTAACATTGAATAGAATTTAAATTTATTAAATAAATATTAAAATATTTATTTTAATTAAATTATTATTTAAATAAGATAATCGATTAAAGAAAATATTATATTTGCAAACGATTTATTGACCTGGTAGCTCAGTTGGTAGAGCATCTCCCTTTTAAGGAGAGGGTCCTGGGTTCGAGC
>MDSV01033797.1_pt1 | contig 10155 bp, 7 predicted proteins | sample 810851 | NCBI WGS metagenome assembly MDSV01 (sample SAMN05326640, study PRJNA326480) | marine metagenome | isolation source: seawater | place: Atlantic Ocean: North East | collected 2012
ATTCATCTATTTTTTCAAATTTAGAAATACAAATAGATGGTTGTTGGCTAATTACATATATTCTTTCTTTTAAAACAGAATAAAAAAGTGCAATTCTATCTTTAATAACTTCAGCATTAGTTATGACTGCCACTGCTTTAATTGTTGATTTGCTTAATATTTCATCTTTTCTTTGAAAGTCTGATTTAGCCCACTCTGGAAATTCAATTTCCTCTCTGTGAGAAACATCAGGAACTGTAATGATAAAATCAATATCTTCCAAATAAAGTGAGTATGGTGAAGGATTGGTAAAATAAACTAAATCAATATTTTTCTTTGTAAGAAATTTTTCTAATTTATTACTAAAAAAAAAATACTTTTTAAATCTTCTGGCAAAATTGCCATAATTTCTTATAAATCCAACATATCTTTCAAATGCATTCATTGAAAAATAATATGTTTCAAAATTATTTTTCTTTAAAGCTTTTGAAAGATTTTGTGATGTAGAAACAACAACTATATCTAATTCGTTATTATTATATTTTTTTATATTTTCTATTAAATAAAGTGACTCTTCGTAAGCTCCGCCTGAATTTTCTTTAGTATCTATAAAAATTGCTATTCTTTCTTTCATTGGTTAGAAATTTCTTTTATCTTTTTGCAAATAAAATCGATTTCTTCATTGGTTAGGGTATTACCTGATGGCAAATATAAGCCATTATCCATTATATAGTTTGCATTAGGACATTCATCTTCTTGGTAAAGATTATATTTATCTACCAAAATTTTTTGTTTATTTATTGGGGCAAAGGCTTTTCTAGTTTCGATATTTTCTTCTTCTAATTTTTTTAAAAATTCATCTCTTGTAATAGGAAAACTATTATCCAAAGAAAAATTAAAAACCCACATTATATAATTTGTTGTCCACTTTTTTATCGATGGAATGTTTATACCTTTTATATTTTCTAGATTTTTTTTGTATCTATCATAAATTCTATTTTTTTCTAAAAATATTTTATCTTTCTGAAGAAGTTGACCTAAGCCAATGGCAGCACTAATATTTGGTAATCTATAATTAAATCCAATATCATCATGAACAAATCTGTTTATTTTTCCATAAGATAAATTTTTTAAACTTCTAGCTTTATCAGCTATTTCTTTTGAATTGGTAACTATCATGCCTCCTTCTCCGCAGGTAAAAGTTTTGTTTGCATAAAAACTAAAAGCTCCAATATCTCCAATTGAGCCAACTTTTTTTCCTTTATATTCTACCCCATGTGCTTCTGCACAATCTTCTATAACTCTAAGATTGTATTTTTTTGAAATTTTTAAAACTGAGTCCATATCCACTGTGTGTCCAAAAAGATGAACAACCATAATAGCCTTGGTTTTTTTATTAATTTTTTTTTCAATTTTGGTTACATCCATTTGCCAAGTTTCTCTTTCTATATCGATGGGGATAGGGATTGCTCCACAATAATCTACTGAAAAGGCGCAAGCCATGTTTGTACTAGATGAAACTAAGACTTGGTCACCTTCTTTTATACCTAAAGTTTTGCAAGCTAAATGCAAAGCTGTTGTACCGCTTGTAGTTGTAATACCGTAATCACAATTTACAAAGTTACTAAATTGTTTTTCAAAGTCTCTTACATAAGCACCTTGGCTAATAGAAGATGTTTGGAGACAATTATTGACTAACTCATTTTCTTTTTTTCCAAGTTTAAAATCAAAAACTGGTATTTTTTTTTTATTTTTCATTTAAATAACTATTTTATAACATTAAGAAGTTGTTGATAAATAAACATAATCAGACCATTCTTTATACCAGTCAGATTTAACATTAAAAAAATTCGCTAAATACTCTTTTCTGGCTGATTGGACACTTTTAAGTTTCCACCATTTATCTATTTCTTTCCAATATTTATGAATATGAATTTTAGCTTCATTGAAATTTTCAAAAGCCATTTTATTTTCTTTTAATATATTAAAAATATGCCAAGATTTTTCTGTGAACATCCAGTCATTTTTCTTGATAATTAATATTGTAGGTATATTACTAAACATAGCCTCAGAAAAAGCAGTTTGTCCATAAGTAGAGATAATCAATTTAGAATTTAATATTGTTTTAATAAATGAATTTTTAGCAGAAATTCTATCAATATGGCTTGCACCAAACATTTGTGAAAATTTTTTTTCTAAGTTTAATGTAGAGCTATTTTTTACTCTAAATTTTATTTTTGACTTAATTTCTGGATTAAGTTCATTAACAAAATTTGAAATTTCATTAAAAAAATTAACTGATTGGTCTAATCCTGGCCCTATATAAAATTTGCATAAATGCTTGAAATATTCACAAAATATAATGCTGCAATTTTCCCCTGGTATATTTTTTTTCATTTTTACAATAGGCAAAGTTGGACTTAATTGAGTAAAAATATTTTTTTTTTTCTCGTGTTTCCAAGTTATTATTTTGTCTGAAACTTCTTCAAAATAATTAAAGAAAGGATGAGGCGAGGTAAAACCGCCACCATGTTCTGTATGAATATATTTAGAACCAACTTTTTTTGTTTCGGCAATATATATTTTAAAATTATCATTTAAATATAAAGAATACATTGAAAAAATAGTTTTTTTCTTTTTTGCAAGTGGTAAAATTCTTTTTTTAATAGAATCGAAATTTTCTAAGTAAGATTTTGGCATATCTTTGTAAAGAGAGTGCAACAAAAACTTAATAAATTTATCTTGATTATCTATTTTTGATAATAAATCTCTAAGTTTATTTCTTTTATTATTTTCTGTTAAATTATTTTCTTTAATATTAAAATCAAAAAAATTAGTATATTTTGATGGAATTAATTTACATCTAATGCAAATTTTTAAATATTCATATTTAGGAAAATAAAAGCTTTCAAAAATTACTTTATTAAAATTAAATGCTAGTCTTGATAATGCTACGTCAATTAAACTTATTATTTTATGTGATATAGAAAAACTTTGTTTTGTATTTAAAGTATTTTTTATATGTTTGTATTCTTTATTTTCTTTTTTTATTAATTTTAACTTTTTAATATTTAAATAATTAAATATTCTTAAAAAAATTAAATGATTCCATTCGTCTTTTTGAGTAATGTCATTAAATTTATTATGATCAAGTGTTAAATAATCTAAATCTTTTAATGATAAAAAATTAGAATAAAAATCTTTATCATTATTTTTCTCAAAAAATATTCTTATACTTTCCCATTTATAAAAAATCGTTGTGGTGTATGAAGCTAGCCAATTATAAATAATAATTCTCCAATATTCTTTATTTTCTTCAGCATCATGTATTATAGATAGTTTTTCAGAAACTATTTCCAGCAAATATTCTATTTTTTTTTCTAAATATTCTCGATCTTGAACTCGTTTTGTGAGGTCACCCCAATGGTCGGGGTTTTTAATAATATTTATTTTTTCTATAATTTTTTTATCATAATTATCTTTTTCATGAAACTCGCACCACCTTCCAAGTATAAAATTATTTTGATCTGCTTCCCATGAATCTGGGAGACTGGTAGTTACTAAAAAATTTTTTTTCATAAATATATTATTTAATTTAATCTCCCGAATGATGTGTAAGAAATGGGATATTTTAATAAATCTGATATCTCTAAATTTCCCTTCTCACATTCAGAAATTTTGTAAAAAATTTCGTCTAGAGAGTTTGAATATTTTTTTAATATTTCTTCGTTATGTGAAGTGCTTAAATATACTGCGTTAGCAGCTAAAAACTTATGATTCAACATCTCTTGAGTAATAAAAGTTTTGTAAGCCTGTGAATTTTTACTTTTAAAAGTAAATTTAGCCAAAGATGGTAGTCCTGAAATATTAATTGGTAAATTATATTTCTTTGACAGTTTTTTCCAAATTATAAATACTTTTTTTCCTAGATAAGAAATTCTGTCCCAAGATTTTTCTCTTTCCATAATTTCCAGGGTTTTTATTGCTGCTACAGGTCCAATCCTATCTGTCCAAAAAGTGCTGCTCATAAAGGATTTTTGAGCATTATTCATAACAGATTCTTTTCCTATGATAGCTGTAATTGCATAACCGTTTCCTAATGCTTTTCCAAATATAGCTATATCTGGGTTAATATTAATTAATTTATGCAAGCCTCCGAAGCATTGCCTAAATCCCGAAGTGCATTCATCAAAAATTAATACTATATTTTTTTTACTTGCAAGATTTCTAACTTTTTTTAAAAAATTTATATTTGGCTGAGTACTTCGTGAAACTTCCATTTTTATTATGCCAATATTTTTACTATCAACTAATTTTTTTAATTTGCTAAAATTATTATATTCAAAGCTAAAAGATGTATTTTTTAGATTTGATGGTACACCCAATGGATCAAGACCAGGTAAAAGATGATTATTTAAGTTGTTTTTATTTTTGATATTAGCGGCCAAATACCAGTCATGCCAACCATGATAACCGCAAAAAGCTACATTTTCTTTCCCGGTGGCAGCTCTAGCTATTCTGATTGCGATAGTATTTGCTTCACCACCAGTTCTTGCAAATTTTACTTTTTCTGCCCAAGGATGAATGCTTATTAATTTTTCTGCTAAAAAAATTTCTTCAGCACAATTAAGAGTAGTTAAATTACCTTTTTCTACAACTTTTTTTACAGCGTTATCGACTTCTTTATTACAATATCCCAGAATATTTGTTCCCACGCCCATCAGTGACATGTCAATATAAGGTTTATTGTCTAGGTCCCAAACTTTACAACCTTTAGACTTGCTAAAGTATGTAGGCCATTTATTTGGTAAGAATAAATTTGGATTTTTAGATAATAAACTGTTTCCACCTAGAATTATAGCATTTGCTCTCTTCCAAAGTTTTGGTCCTTTATCTAAATTTGATCCTTCGTTTAATTTTATATTGGAATTAATTTTGAAAAGTTTTTTATTATTTTTGGCAAATTTTACTATTTCCTTAAATCCAAAATGAATATTTGGACTAAAGTTTTCATATATTTTTTTAATTAACTTTAAATCCACTTCTTCATCAAGGGTCAATCTATATTTAGGTAATTTTTTTATAGGACAGCTAACATTAATTGAATTTATAGAATTACGATTATCTTTTAAGAATTCAATTATTACATTGCCATCTCGTTTTTGTAATTTAGTTGATTTTCTTTGAACTTTTTTAAGCAAATCATAACTAAATACTTCTACATCTAAACCGTCAGGGTATGTCCATGGCATGCAGTTAGAGAGATAATCTGGTTTATATTTTTTAAATTTTTTAATAAATTCATCCACTATTTTGACATCTACTAAGGGACAATCTGCTGTTATTCTTACAATAATTTTTGCTTTATATTTGTTTGCTACTTTATAAAATCTGTCAACAACATCATGTTCACTTCCACAAAAATGATCTGCATTAATTTTTTTTAAATATTCTATTAAAATTTTATTATCTTTATTTTTTGAAGTGGCTACAATTATTTTATCAGCTTCTTTAGTTTTTTTTAATCTTTGTAAAATAATATTTATAACTGGGAAGCCGACAATTTTTTTCATAATTTTCCCTGGTAATCTTTGAGATCCCATTTTTGCTTGAACTATAATGACAGTTTTCATATTTTATTAGTTAAACCATTTTCTTGGATCAATTAACTTTTTATTTCTTATATTTAGACCAGCAAGTGAAATACTATTTATATTTTTTTTGACTTTTAATATTTCATTTAATTGATTTTTACTATCACACCCAACAACTACACCATCAAGTTTGTTATGATTAAGAACGTGTAGCAAACAAACTTGTAGCGCGTTAAGTTTGTTTTTTTTTAACCAATTTTTCCATATTATTAATTCCTTGTTAAGATTCTTCAATTTTTTAGGAAATAAATTTTTTTTTAAAAGCAGAGTTCCTTGTAAAAAAATTGATCTTACATGTACTTCTATATTTTTCTTTTTAAGTTTAATTAAACGTTCTTTTTCTATTAGTCTTTGATCCAAAACATTGAAAGGTGCTTGAATTAAATTGAATTTAAATTTATTTAAAATTTTCTCTAATACATCAAAATCGTAAATAGACACACCAATTTTTTTTGTTAATCCTTTATTTTTCATATTTTTAATACTTTTGTAAATTTCACTACCATTTTTTGTGAGCAAAGATTCAGAATTATGCACTAATAAACATTCAAATTTTTTTATTTTAAGATTTTTCAGTGATGTGTTTACAGTTGCATTTAACCATTTTTTAATATTTTTTTTTTTAATATTTTTTGGTAATTCAGGTATTTTAGATATAATCTTAAATCTATTATTATTTAATAATCCAATAATTTTTTCAGAATGATTATATACTGGTGATGTATCTATAGTTCTGACCTTTTTTTTAAAAGCAAGATCAAATAATTTTTTTATTTCATTTTTTTTTATAATGTTTTTTTTAACTCCATAAATATTATCAAAATTTGCTGAGCCTAATATTATTTTATTTCTCATTAAATTAAATATTGCAGAAATTTTTTAAAAAAATTAACCCGCTGTCTGAGCTTTTTTCAGGATGAAATTGACACCCAAAAATATTTTTAGTTGCTACAACGGCTGGGATAGAAATACCGGAGTAATCACAAATAGCAATTGTTGAACTAGGATCTTTTGTTAAACAAACAAATGAATGCACAAAGTAAAAACTTTTTCCTAACAGTGAATTTTCTATAATTTTGCTTTTAAATTCTTTCTTATCTTGGCTAGGATATATCTCGTTCCACCCTACGTGTGGGATTATTATTTTATGATTTTTTTTATTTGAAATTTTAATTACCTTACCTTCAATTAACCCTATACCTTCATGAACACCAAATTCATGACCTTGTTTAAGTAGTATTTGCATTCCAAGGCATATGCCGAGTAAAGGTTTATCTAATTTTGCATATTCCAAAATAGTTTTACGTAAACTATATTTTTCTATTTGTTTCATTGCATTTCCGAATGCTCCTACGCCAGGTAAAATTACATGAGATGATTGTATTATTTTTTTGTAGTCGTGCGTGATTTCAATTTCATAGCCTAAAAATTTTATAGCTCTAGTTAAATTTAAAATGTTTCCACATCCATAATCTATTATAGTTATTTTTTTCATTTAAAATTTAGTTTATTTATTAATTTAAATTAGCTTTAAGAATTTTTTTTGAAAATATTTATCATTTTTTCCAAAAATATCACTGAATCTTTTGGGTGTTTTCCTATAGCAGTTTCTGCCGCCAAAACTAATCCATCTGCACCCATCTCTAAAGAGTTAAATATGTCATTAGCCTCTCCCCTAGTAGGATAATTATTTTGTAACATGCTTTCGAGTAAATTTGTTGCTACAAAAATTTTTTTATTTTTCAAATTTCTTTTTAATTTAAATAACTTTCTTTGAACTACTGGAATACTTTCAATATTTACATCCTTTGAAAGATCGCCGCGATCAATCAAAAAATCATTACCATTTTTTAAAATTAGTTTAAAATTTTTAACTGCTTTTAAGGTTTCAATTTTGTAAATTTTATTACTATTTTTTAATAAATTTTTGAACTTAAGTATATCGTTTACAGAATTCGTAAATGATAAAGCGTAGTTTTTAATTTTAAATTTTTTACCAACTTTAATAGCTTCAAAATCTTTTTCAGTTAAGTAATTTAATTTAATTTTCCGATTCTCTAAATGTACACCTTTGTTGTTTTCAAGCTTTCCTGAAGATAAAGCCTGGCACAAAATATTTTTTTTAATCTTTACAACTTTTATTTTTAAATTACTAAACCCAATACTTAAAATATCATTATTCTTTATTTGGTGATAAACAGATTTTGGGTATAAATTAATACCATTTTTTGCATTAGATATTATAATTTTTTGGCCAACTTTATAAAATTTTTCTTTTTTAACTTTAATTCTAATTTGAGCTCCTTCTGTATCTATACAAATTGGAGTTTTGGTAAACTTTCTTATAAATTTTATAGATTTTTTTAAATTTTTTAAACTTAAATGAGACATATTTAGTCTTAATAAACTAATTTTATTTCTAGTAAATTTTAAGAAATTTTTATTAAGAGAGTTTGGGCCTAATGTACAAATAATTTTAATTTTTTTACTTCTCATGTTTTTTAAAGAATAACTTTATAAGATTTATAATTTTTATTTGTTCTGATTTTTTTAAATTCGGATATACGGGAATTGAAATAGCAGTCTCACTATAATTTTCTGATACTGGAAACTGATTTTTTTTAAACCCTAATTTTCTGTAAAAAGGTTGTAAGTGTATTGGTAGATAGTGGAGATTAACAAATATATTTTTTGATCTTAGATAATTGAAAAAAGATTTATGTAAATATTTATATTCATAATTTAATTTAATAATAAATAAGTGATACGAGGAATAGAATTGTTTTTCTACTTTTTGGAATTTTAATGGAAGATTGTTAAGATGTTTCTGGTAAAATTTAGCAATTTGATTTCTCTTTTTAAGAAAAGTATTTAGGTTTTTTAGTTGACTGATACCTAGCGTTGATTGAATATCATTCATTCTGAAATTGTATCCTAAAAATTGCTGTTCATAATACCAGGGACCTAAATTTTTATATTTAAAATTTTTTTTTTCTTTAACTATTCCATTATTTCTAAAAGCAACCATATTTTCGTAATATTTTTTTTTATTTGTTACACAGCAACCTCCTTCTCCTGTTGTAATAATTTTAACAGGATGAAAGCTAAAAACTGTTATATCTGACCATATTGAGCAACCAACTTTTTTGGAATAATATTTTCCACCAAAAGAATGAGACGCATCTTCAATAATTTTAAATTTGTATTTTCTTGATAAATTTTTAAGTTTTATGGGATCAACTGGTAGACCTCCTAAATGAACAACAATGATTAATTTTGGTAGTTTTTTTTTCTTTTTTGCAATTTTTAATTTATTTTCCAAACTATTCAAAGATAAATTCCATGTTTCGGGATCAATATCTATAAAGTCAATTTTTAAACCACATAATATTCCGCAATTTGCCGTTGCAACAAATGAATTTGGGACAGTCCAAAATATGTCTCCTTCATTCAATGACAGTGATTTACAAGCTAAAAGTAAAGCAGAACTTCCACTATTTGCAGCTAATACATATTTGCTTTTTGTTAAAGTTTTTATTTTTTTTTCAAATTCAATAGTTTTTGGACCTTGGGTTAAAAAGTCTGAATTTAGAACTCTGCCAACATTTGCAATATCTTTTTTACTTATTGTTTGCGTGCTGTATCTAAAATTTTTCAAAATACTACCTGAAAGTTTTATTTATATTGTTTTAGGTTAAATAATTTAAGTAAGTTTTTTTAACTCTTTTAAATCAAGAAAATGTGGATTATTATTTGAACTATATACAAAATTACTTTTTACAAATTTACCTTTTTCATTATTTTTATTTATTTGATATTTGCTAACTTTTTTTTCTGGTGAAAAATCAAATGGTTTAATTAAATAATAATCTTTAAATTCTATTGTATCTCTAGCAGAATCTTCTGGACACAAAACTTCATGTAATTTTTCTCCTGGTCTAATACCAACTACATGATGTTTAATATTTTTATCTAAAGCTTTAACCAAATCTACAATTTTAATGGAAGGTGTCTTTGGAACAAATAATTCCCCACCTCTCATCAAATTAATTGAATTTAAAACAAATTCTACTCCGTAGTTTAAAGTTATCCAAAATCTAGTCATTCTTTCATCAGTGACTGGTAAAGATTTTACATTTTTAGCAATAAGCGATTTAAAATAAGGTAATACTGATCCTCTTGATCCTACTACATTCCCATATCTAACAACGGAAAATTTAGCTTCACCACTTCCTGATAAATTATTTCCATTTATAAAAAGCTTATCTGAACATAATTTTGTTGCTCCGTATAAATTTACAGGATTAGCAGCTTTGTCAGTTGAGAGGGCTATTGTTTTTTTTACATTATTTTTTATACTTGCGCTAATTATATTTTCAGCGCCGTATATATTTGTTTTTATACACTCCATAGGATTATATTCAGCTGCTGGTACTTGCTTTAATGCAGCGGCATGTATGATTATATCAACTTGCTTTGTTGCTAATTCCAACCTGCTAAGATCTCTAACATCACCTAAAAA
>MDSV01088741.1_pt1 | contig 10155 bp, 10 predicted proteins | sample 810851 | NCBI WGS metagenome assembly MDSV01 (sample SAMN05326640, study PRJNA326480) | marine metagenome | isolation source: seawater | place: Atlantic Ocean: North East | collected 2012
CTCAATTAAATTATGCTAAAAAATCAAAAATTTTAAATGGGGGTTTAGAAAAAATTGATAGTACAAAAAAACTTTTTGTTATTGTCGCTTTACCACCTAAGATACTGCTACGTAATTTTGATAAATATTTATATCTTTTTCATAAAGCTGACTTTGTTACCGACTGTACTAGCGTAAAAGGGTCTTTGCTAAATAAAATAAAAAAAAACAAACTTGAGTCAAAATTCATTTTATCTCATCCCATTGCTGGGTCTGAAAAAAGCGGATTTTTGAATTCAAATGAAGACTTGTTTAGAGATAAAATTTCTATAATTTCTAATCATAAAGGACTGGCTACTTCTACTTTGCAAAAATGCAAAGAGCTTTGGTTTGAGCTGGGATCAAAAACTCATAATCTTGATCCAAAATTACATGACAAGATATTTTCCTTAACAAGCCATCTTCCTCACGTCGTAGCTTTTAGCTTGATTTCTTTGTTCTCTAAAAGAAAAACATCTGAATATAAAAAATTTATTGGAGGAGGCTTAAAAGATTTCACGAGAATCGCAGAAAGCGATCCAATCATGTGGGAGAATATTTTTTCTCTAAATAAAAATAACTTATTGAAAGACATAAGTGACATTGAAAAAGAAATTAATAAAATTAAAACATTTATTCTTCGAGACGATGGAAGTAAGTTAGAAGAGCATTTAAAAAAAATTAAAAAGACTAAAGAATCTTTTAACAGATGAAACTTATTTCTAAATCTTGCGAAGGACTTCATGGAGAGATAAAAATTCCAGGCGATAAGTCTATATCTCACAGAGCATTAATATGTGCTTCAATTTCAGACGGTACTTCTAAAATTTCAAATCTTCAAGAGAGTGAAGATGTAATTAATACCCTTAACTCTCTTAAACAGCTTGGTATAAATATTACTAAGGAAAACGCGTCTTATAATGTAGAAGGTAAAGGATTCAGGGGATTAAAAGAATCTGAAAACCAACTTTATTTTGGAAATTCTGGAACAGGAATAAGACTGATGTCTGGACTACTTTCAATTCAGAATTTTTCTTCGAGTCTTATAGGAGACGAATCTCTCTCCAAAAGACCAATGAAAAGAATAATTGAGCCCTTATCAAAGATGGGAGTTAACATATCTGGCTCAAAGGAAGATACTCTTCCTTTGCGCATAAACCCTTCTAAGAATATAAATGGAATAAATTACAAAATGCCGGTAGCAAGTGCCCAAGTAAAATCTGCAATTTTATTTGCCAGTCTAGGTGCGAAAGGTGATACAAAAATTATAGAAAAATCCATATCGAGAGATCATACTGAAAGAATGTTTGAATATTTTGGAGCAACCATTACTTTTTCTGAGAAAGAAACAATCTTAAAAAAAACTAATAAATTTACTTCCCAAAATTTAGAAATACCTGGAGACTTTTCTTCTGCTGCTTTCTTCATTGTTGCAGCTTTAATCTCAAAAAATTCTGATATTACTCTTAAAGAAGTTGGTATGAATCCTTCTAGAATTGCTCTTTTAGATAAATTAATCGAAATGGGTGGAAATATCCAAGTATATAACCTCTCTTCATTTGGGAAAGAACCTGTTGCAGACGTGCATGTAAAAAGTTCTGCTCTATACTCATGTGAAGTAACGTCGAATGACGTACCAAATTTAATTGATGAACTTCCTATATTATTTATAGCAAGTTCTTTTGCGAAGGGCATCTCAAGATTCAAAGAGATAGATGAATTAAAGCATAAGGAAAGCAATAGGCTAAAAGCTATGCAAGATGGCTTAGATAAAATGAAAATAAAAAACTTTTTGGATGGTAATGTTTTTTGTATCAAAGGTATGGGCAAAGATTACAAATCTCCAAATTTTCTAGCTGAGACTTACTATGATCATAGAATTGCTATGTCTTTTGCAATAGCTGGCTTGAATAGCAGTTCTTCTATTGAAATTGCTTCACCCGAGAGCATCAATACTTCTTTTCCTGAATTTATTGATTTGGGTAATAAGCTTGGATGTAATTTTGAAGTTAGTTAAAAATATCATAACCATAGATGGTCCTAGCGGAGTTGGAAAAGGAACTCTTGCATTTACGTTAGCAGAAAGGCTAGGGTGGAATGTCCTCGATAGCGGGCTTTTATATAGACTTGTAGGTTATTTAAGTTTAGAAGAAAAATTAGAGTCTTCATCAGAAATAGTCCTATTTTTAAATAAATCAAAAATTAAACTTCTTACGAACTTAAAAGATTCAATTTGCGAAATAGAATTGAATGAAAGGATTTTAGGAAAAGAACTTAGAAATGAAGATATAGCATTAAGAGCATCGGAACTTGCTAAAGAAGAAGAAATCAGAAATGCGATAATTACAATTCAAAGAAATGCTTACGATCCCGAAAAGGGACTCATTGCTGATGGAAGAGACATGGGCACCGTTATTTTCCCTGAAGCATCCTTAAAAGTATTTCTTCAGGCATCTCCTGAAGTTAGAGCAGAAAGAAGGGCGAATCAGTTGAAAGAAAAGGGCATGAGCGTTATCATGCACGACCTTTTAGAACTAATTAAGCAAAGGGATCAAGAAGATATGAATAGAAAAATATCTCCTTTAAAGCCCGCTGAGGGTTCGCTGATTATTGATACAAGCAACTTGAGTATCCAAGAAGTAGAAGAAAAGGTAATGGAGAAATATAAAAAATTATGACAGAAACAGCATTTGAAAAACTCTTAGACGAAAGTCTTACAACTCTGAACTTTGAACAAGGCGCTTTAATTTCAGGTGTAATCGTGGACTTAACTCCAGATTGGGTAACCGTACACGTAGGATTGAAATCTGAATCATTAATTCCTAGAACAGAATTTTTAGCGGATGAAGTCGATGGAGAATTAGCCTTAGGTGATGAAGTAAAAGTTTCTTTAGAGGCTGTAGAAGATGGTCATGGTTCTACGAGGGTTTCTAGAATTAGGGCAATGCATGATGAAAGTTGGAAAAATCTCGAAGAGGCTTTGGAGACAGGATCTATTATCAAAGGTTACATTTCTGGAAAGGTAAGAGGGGGTATGACGGTTGATGTTGCTGGAGTAAGAGCGTTTCTGCCGGGTTCTCTTGTAGATGCAAGGCCGCTGGAAAGTTTCGATCATCTTGAAAAATCTTTTCAAGATTTCAAAGTTATCAAGCTCGACAAAGAAAAGAGTAATGTTGTGTTATCTAGAAAAGCTGTTCAGGAAGATCTAAATTCAGAAGAAAGAGAAAAAATATTTGCCACAATACAGGAAGGATCTCTGATTTCTGGTACCGTTAAAAACTTAACAGATTACGGAGCTTTTGTAGATTTAGGAGGAGTTGATGGACTGCTTCATATTACAGACATCACGTGGAAGAGGATAAATCATCCTTCAGAAATTCTAAATGTAGGGGACAAGTTAGACTTTAAAGTAACTAATTACGATAAAGAAAAATCTAGAATCTCTCTTGGTTTAAAACAACTAACATCCGACCCTTGGGAGAATATCAGAGATTCTTATCCAGTAAATTCTATTCATAAAGGCAAGGTAACGAGTATTGCAGAATATGGTTTTTTTGCAGAATTGGATTCTAATACGGAAGGCTTAGTTCATATTTCTGAAATAGATTGGACGAATAAAACAATTCATCCTTCTAAAGTTGTCTCTATCGGCGATGAAGTCGACTTGATGGTTTTAGAAATAGATATTGAAAAGAGAAGAGTTTCCTTAGGTTTGAAACAATGTAAGGAAAATCCATGGCTTACTTTCTCGGAAAACAATAGTTTGGGCGATGTTGTTAAAGGCGAAGTGCGATCTATTACTGATTTTGGAATGTTTATTGGTTTGGATGGAAACATTGATGGTCTAGTTCATCTTTCAGATCTTTCTTGGAGTTTGTCAGAGGAAGAAGCAGTCAAAGGCTATTCTAAAGGGCAGGAAGTAGAATCAGTTATTTTAGGAATTGATCCTCATAAAGAAAGAATTTCTCTGGGCATTAAACAACTTTCAGAAGACGTTTTTGATTCATTTACAAAGAATAATCCAAAGGGTACCAAATTAACTGGGACTGTAAGCTCTATTGGCGAAGATAACATTTTTATAAATCTATCAGATGAAGTTACTGGAAAGATAAAATTAAAAGAATTCAAGGAAAATACTCCTTCTGATGGCGAATCTGTTACTTCTTTGGTAACGTCTATCGATAGAAAAAATAGACAAATAAATCTATCTGTTTTTGCTCTTGAAAAGGCAGAAGAAAAAGAAATCTTAAAAGAGAATATATCAAAAAATAAACAAATTGAATCAGAAACAAAAACTTCTATAGGTGATCTTATTCAAGATGAGATTGAAGACTCATCAAAAGAATAAATGAAAAAATCCGATTTAATTGATTTACTATCTATTAACCTAAATAATTACAGTGAAATAGATATATCCATTTCTGCAGATTTAATACAAAAGGCAATTATTGACTCTTTGAAGAAAAGACACAGAATAGAAATTAGAGGTTTTGGCACTTTTTGTATTAGAGATAGAAAATCAATAAGAGCAAGAAATCCAAAATCTGGAGAATCAATTGAGCTTCCTAAACGATCGATTCCATACTTTAGAGCTTCAAAATTATTAAAACAAAGGATAAATTAGGATTGTGCTAAAATAACGTTATGAAATATTTCTATTTCATATTTCTGATTATTTTAATAAGCGTATTTGCAATTTTCATAAACCTAAATTCTGATTTAATTGAGCTCGATTTATTTTTTGCAAAAATAAGTGGTTTTACAAAAGGCTTTGCAATTATGGTTGCTCTTCTCATTGGCGCAATTGTTTCTTTCTTCTTTCAACTTCCTATTTTGATTAGAAAAAATAAAAAAATTAAAGAGGGTGATGATTCATCTAAAGCCTAAACAAGTATTAGTTGCTTTAGATTTCGACTCATATGATCAAACAATTCCAGTTTGCAGCAATCTTGATCCCAAAAAATTTAGGTTAAAAGTAGGCAAACAACTTTATTCTGCTGAGGGGCCTAGAATTTTAGATAGGTTTCATGAGCAAGGTTTCGAAGTTTTTTTAGATTTAAAACTACACGATATTCCAAATACAGTTTACAAAGCACTAAAAAATATATTTTCACTAGGTGTATGGATGACGAATATTCACCTTTTGGGAGGTAAAGAGATGATTCAGGCTGCAAAAGAAGCTCAGCAAGATTCTGATGAAGAAAACCTTCTAATCGGCGTTACAGTTCTAACAAGCTTAAACGATAATCACTTGAAAGAAATAGGTATAACCAAAGATACGGAATCACTTGTTTCATCGCTATCTCAAGCAGCCAAGCAAGCCTCTCTAGATGGAGTTGTATGTTCTGCTCATGAAGTAAGAAAACTAAAAAAGGATTTTGGTTTAGATTTTTTAACGGTTACTCCAGGAATAAGAGTGCAACAGGAAAAAGGCGACCAAACGAGGGTTGCATCTCTAGAAACAGCGGTTAAAGAAAATACCGACTATATCGTTTTAGGTAGAGAAATCTCTCAAGCAGAGAATATTGGCAAAATGATAAACAAACTTGAATCATATATAATCTAGTTATGGATAATAATTGGCATGTTGTTAAACAGGACGATAGATACATTGTTTTAGATAATGATTCTTTAAATAAGCTTGTGCCAAGCATTACTAAATTAAATCCAAATAAGAGTACTTCTGGTCACAAACATTCAGGACAAGAGGAAGTTTACGTTTTTTATAAAGGCATAGGCATAATGCAAATTGATGACGCCAAGTTTGAGGTGAAACAGGGCGATGTCATTCCAGTTCCAGATGGTGCTTTCCACAGAGTATTTAACGAATCAAATGAAATCTTAGAGTTTGCTGCTATTTTCAATGGAGAGAGGCATACTGAAGATAAACCCAAATAAAAAAATCTTTCTAAAAAAAATAATAATAGTCTATCTAGCGCTATTATTTCTCTCCTCGTGCGCAAAATCTTCCGATCAGCCTTTTGGCATTGCTTCTAGACATCATTTAGCAACTGATATTGGTATGAATATTCTTTTGGAAGGTGGAAATGCTGTAGATGCTGCAGTAGCTGTTTCTTTTGCACTAGCTGTTGTAAATCCATCTGCAGGAAATTTAGGGGGAGGAGGCTTTATGCTAATTCACCTATCAGAGATAGATGAGACCATAGCATTAGACTATAGAGAGAGAGCTCCTATCAAATCTTTTGAGAAGATGTTTCTTGATCAGAATGAAAAAGTAATAAAAGGTCTTAGTTTAAACTCAACTTTAGCATCAGGTGTTCCAGGAACCATATCAGGGATGTTTTATGCATCAAAAAAATTTGGTTCCATGAATATAGAGAATTTAATTTCTCCTTCCATAGAAATCGCAAGAAATGGTTTTAACCTTTCTGAATTTCAAGCCAAAAATTTAAATAAATACAGAGGTAAATTTTTAAAGAGTATTGAAGCAAAACAAATCTTCACTAAACCAAACGGATTTAAGGAGGGAGATGTTTTAATTCAGAAAAATCTTGCGAATACTTTAGAAAGAATTTCTAGAAATGGCGAGCAAGAATTTTACTCTGGAGAAACAGCAAAAAAGATATCAGAATTTTTTAAAGAAAATGATGGAATTTTAAGTTTAGAGGATCTAAGACAATATAAATTGAGAGTACTTGATCCTATTTGTAAAGATTACCGAACTTTAAAAATATGTTCTATGCCTCCACCAAGTTCTGGAGGAGTTGCATTGATTCAAATGTTAAATATTCTTGAAAATACAAAAATTAATACCCTTGGTCACAATTCTGAAAAATACTTAAAACTCTTAGTTTCAGCTATGGATTTTGCGTATCACGATAGAGCCAAATTCCTTGGCGATCCAGATTTTTATGATGTACCTGAAGAGTTATTAACTTCAAAAGAATATGCAAAGAAGATATTTAAAAAGATTCAGAAAGGGGAAAAGCCTCCAAAAATTGAAGTTGCTATTTCTGAAAGTGAGGAAACAACTCATTTTTCGATAATTGATAAGTGGGGAAATGTTGTAAGTAACACTTATACTCTGAATACTGCCTATGGCTCAGGAATAGTACCGACAGGAACAGGAATCTTAATGAATAATGAAATGGATGATTTTTCTTCAAAACCTGGCTTTCCAAATGCTTATGGCTTAGTAGGATCTGAAGCTAATAAAATTGAACCAAAAAAAACACCCCTTTCGTCAATGACACCTGTAATTATTTTCAAGCAGGGAAGACCTTTTTTGGTTAGCGGCTCTCCAGGCGGCTCAACAATCATAACAAGTGTACTTCAAGAAGTATTAAATGTACTCGACTTTAATATGTCTCTAAAAGAATCTTCAAGCAAAAGCAGAATACATTTTCAACATTTACCAGATATCTTATTTCATGAAGAATTAGATAAGGATGTTTTAGCTTCTCTAAAAGATAATAAAAAATTAATAGGCAGAAAATTAGGAGAGATACATTCTATCCTTTTAAAAGAAGATAATATCGAAGCATTTTCTGATAAAAGACGACCAGATGGCAAAGCAAGCACATTTCAAAAATAACAAACTAGTTTTTAACCAAGACTCTGAATTTTCTGAATCTTCTGGAGTTTATAAGTTTTTTAATTCTCAGAATGAAATCTTATATATTGGGAAAGCAAAAAATTTAAAAAAAAGAGTTAAAAGTTATTTAAAGGTCAGAAAAGGAGAGGGCAAGAGAATTTCAAAACTCAAATCAAATATTAAATATGTAGAGACAATAATCACCAAGACCGAGTCTGATGCTTTGATTTTGGAACAAGGCTTAATTTCAAAAATTAGACCTCCTTTCAATATTCAGTTTAGAGATGACAAATCTTTTCCAGCAATACATTTAACCACTCAACAAGATTTTCCTGCTATTTATGTTTCTCGTCAGAAAAATACTAAAAACACTTCTTTTGGTCCTTTTGCTAATGTTGGGGCAATGCGTCTCAATGTTAACCTGACAAGATCGCTTTTTAAATTAAGAAACTGCAAAGACATTAACTTCAGAAATAGATCAAGACCTTGTATTGAGTATCAAATGAAAAGATGTTCAGCTCCTTGCGTAGGTTATATTTCTAAAAATGAATATACCCTAGATGTTAAAAATGCAATTAATTTTCTCTCAGGTGATTCAAAGAGAGTTGTCAAAAATCTAAGTAAAAAAATGGATCTTTATTCAGAGAAAAAAGATTATGAGAGAGCCATCATTTACAGAGATAAAATTCAATCTATAAGGGATACTCAAAAAAAACAAAATGTCTTAACGGGCTTTAATGAGTTAGACGTCCTTGCTGTGAGAAAAAATAAATTCAGTACCTGCCTGAGTGTTTTAAAAGTCGAAGCTGGATGGATAAATAGTTCTCAAAACTTTTACCCAGTTTCAAATGACGATACTTCTGAAGAAGAACTTTTGTCTGCGTTCTTAGAAAGTTATGTGGTTAATGATAAAAAAAGGAAAGAAATAAATTTGTTATTTAAGGAAAATATTTCCCAAGATACGAAAAGTTTTCTGAATAACTTAAGATTGCCAAGAGTTAATATCTTAAAACCTTCCTCTAAAAATGAAAATCTCATTGAAATATGCATTTCTCAAGCTAAAGATGCCCTTAGGAGAAATAACACTTACTCCTGGATTCCTGATGCTTTGGAAGATTTAAAAAAATTCTTGAACTTGAATGAAATCAACAAAATTGAGGCATTTGATATAAGTCATACATCTGGCAAAGAAGTATCTGCATCCTGTGTGGTAATGAATAAATCTGGCCCAGACAAAAAAAATTATCGAATTATGAATATTAGAAAAGATTCTAACGATGACTATTTAGCTTTATCTGAAGCTATAAAAAGGAGATGCAAAAATTTACAAAAAAATAATTTAGCATTACCAGAAGTAATTTTAATTGACGGGGGCAAAGGGCAATTGAACACAGTGAAGAAAAATCTAGATATAGATACCAAAAATAGCATAACCTTCATATCGGTTTCAAAAGGACCAAATAGGAAAGAGAAATATGATATTTTGCATACGGATAAAAAAAATTTTGAATTAAAAAACTTTAATAAGACGAAAAAGCTACTTCAATTGCTGCGAAACGAATCACATAGATTTGCGATAAATCATCACCGTAAAAGAAGGTCGAAAAATCTTTTAAAATCGAATCTTGATGATATAAGTGGCTTGGGCCCTAAATTAAAATTGAATTTAATTAGATATTTTGGTGGAGCTGATAAAGTAATGGAGGCTTCAAAGGATGATTTGAAAGCTGTTCCTGGCATTGGCGTTAATAAGGCGAATCAAATTTTTAGGTTTTTAAAAGATCAATGAATTTTCCAAATCTTTTATCTTTATCAAGAATAATCCTTATCATTCCGATTATTTTATTGTTTGAGATAAATTATTTTTTAACTTCATGTTTCATCTTTATTTTTGCTTCTTTGACTGATTTTTTGGATGGATATTTAGCAAGAAAAAATAATTTGGAATCAGATCTCGGTGGTTTGCTAGATTTACTTGCTGATAAGTTATTTGTTTCAATTCTGCTAATTTGGCTTTCATTTAAATTTGATAGTTATTTCTTACTAATATGTTCAATATTGATAATCTCCAGAGAGATATCAGTAAGTTACGTAAGACTTTTTTTAGTTACTAAATCAAAGGAAATATCAGAAATAAGTTCTGATTTTTCTGGAAAACTTAAAACTTCTTTTCAAATGACTGGCTTAGGATTCTTGATAATTTCCTCATTAAATCCCTTTTATATTTATAATTTGAGTTTGGCTTTGATTTTTCTAAGTACATTATTATCTTGGTATTCATTTTATAGTTATCTAAAAAAATGGATTGTTTGAACCAAATATATACAATACCTTTCTCGGCTGAGTGGCAGAGTGGTCATGCAGCGGATTGCAAATCCGTCTACGCCGGTTCGATTCCGACCTCAGCCTCCATATTTTTTTAAGAGATATAATTAAAATCCGTCATTAAACTTCACAGCACTAACAGATATCTTCAAGGTATAATAATGTTTTAGCCCAGGTGGTGGAATTGGTAGACACAAGGGACTTAAAATCCCTCGAAGGCGACTTCGTGCCGGTTCAAGTCCGGCCCTGGGTACCAA
>MDSV01135110.1_pt1 | contig 10155 bp, 13 predicted proteins | sample 810851 | NCBI WGS metagenome assembly MDSV01 (sample SAMN05326640, study PRJNA326480) | marine metagenome | isolation source: seawater | place: Atlantic Ocean: North East | collected 2012
CAGCTATCTTCAGCTATCTTCAGCTATCTTCTTCAGCTACCTCAGCTATCTTCAGCTATCTTCAGCTATCTTCAGCTATCTTCTATAACAATTGTAAGATTCGTAAACTACTTTCAAGTAACAGACAAGCAATAACAAACAATATCAAACAATATCAAACAAACAAGAGCATTAGTATCTATTCGAGAAGTACTAACCTTTGCAAAGGGGGAATGGAGATTTAACTCCTACTTATTTTGACATTAGAAATAAACAATTCAATTTTTTTATAAAATAATATGATAAAAATAAATTAAATGTTTTTATTCAAATAACATACCAGAAAAAAAAACTACTACCCGCTAAGGTTATAGAAAACATTCCTACTTTTGCAAGTAGAATCTAATAAGATTGGTGTTCAAATCTTCAAATCAATGTTTCATCTGCCAGATTCTACTCATAAGAGGACTCTAGACACAGATTTAACATCTAAGAAGATTACACTTTTGTATGTAAAGATACTCTCTCTACATCTCATAACGACAATATTCACTGTGGTCTGAGACCCTCCAGTATTTAAACTGCATGTCAAGTAAATATGGTTATGGGGTGTCAATTCACCTAAAATGTGGATGAACACTTCTTATTAAATTACTTCTAAAAAATCATTTTGTGAGAATGACTCCGAAAAGCATTATTTTTACATGATTGTTTCATGTCATGTTTTTTTTCGTCCCTGCATGTGAGGTAGTACCTCACATCTCATCAAAAGGCATGTGTACCACAATACAACAAACCATTCAATGGGGTGTTATCACCAGGACGAGCTCGGAATTTCTTCCTAAATCTACACTTGTCCAAAAAAAAAAACATATCAATTTATTATTAAATAAAATTATAAAAATTAATTAAATGATAAAATTTTATTTACATTTTGTCTTTTTCTGATAAGAATCAGTTTACACAATAAATTAAAAATTGAATTTAGTTTGTGCACCATTAAGTTTGAAAAATTTATAATCAGAGATGAGTATAAAATGGCCACCTCAATTGAATATGACTGTTTGCTACTATGAAAATAATTTTAGAAAAAAGTATTTATGTAAAGTGATTCGAATTGAAAATAATAATTATTTTTTGAAAACAATTCAAACACCATCAGTTATTTTTAATGTAAATTCACTTTGTAATGTTTATCTCTATGGTAGATGGAAAAATATGGAAAAAGAGATGGTTATATTATATTATAAAATACATGGTACTAATTGGAGTGAAATTTCTAAAAAATACATGAATTGGAAGTCACCTTCGCAAATACGCTCACATATGCAAAAAATACTCAAAAACAAACAAAATATAAAGATTTTATCTCCATCAGAAAAGAGCGCACTGGGAGGATTATTAGAAATAATGAAAATATAACTTTAGGAAGCTTTTATTCTATTATAATATGAGTTTAACCGAAAATATTATCGGATATTCAACAACTTTTTTTGTTTCTATAATAAATGTTCCCCAAATAATCTATACATATCGAATTAAATCAGCAAAAGAAATTTCATGGGGATCAATTTTTAATAATATTATGGTCGGTTCTCTTGGAACAACCTATGGGATATTAATTGATAAACCTCCTTTGTATATTGCAAATTCCATTTCTTTTTTAATGACTTCAATATTGCTTTATATGAAATGTAAATATAATCATAAAAAAAAAATAAATCCAATTATTTAAAATATATTTGATTATTATGAAAGTTTTCTTGCATCTTCTTGACCGGTATAAATGATGGTGTCATAATTAGATGGATTCATCAATTTATCTTTTTCAAGAATACTCAGACGTAATTCAGTTTTTTTTGTTAATTGTTCAACTTTGAAATTAAGAACTTTTAGTTTCAAATCAATATCTTTTTGTAATATTTCAATATCATGCAATGTTCTCTGGTCAGATATAATACTTATATTACGTAAAGATGTTGTTTTATGATGAAAGCTTCGAATAATAATTGGACATAATCGTTTGAGGAACATTTTTAATTAATAAACTTTGTTTTAATACTTGTTTTTTGAAATTTTATAAAAAAACAATCATTTTTTTATTAATTTTCAGTAAATAATATTTTATTGCACTACATATTTAGTCGAAAATAACTATCAACTAATTCAGATGTTTCGTGTGTTTGAATTGTTGCGACTTGATGTTTATCTGAAACACTGAGATAAATTTTTTTAACATCTGGAGAAATCGTTTTACAGATAGAAATTAAGCCATTTGCAAATTCTGTTCTAATTGCAATCAAATGTTTATGCAATGGTGTATCGTAATGATGAAAGATAACACGATTTGTATAACCTCCTGTTATTAATTGTTTATATTTTAGAAGGTGCTTCAGCGCTTCTTTTCTGTTTAACACGTTTTCATTTTTTGATTTATAATTTAAATTAATTAATGATTTCGAATAATTTTGGTTTGTTTCATAGATTGAAGTATTATCTAAATCTTCTGATGAGTCTGATGACAATGAAATTTCTTCTAAATCATTCTTTTTATCTTCTTGATATTTGAGTGCCATTGATTGATACATTTTAGGAATCATAAATCCTGGATTAAATATCTTTTTAAATGGAATTGTTTTTATTCGTTCATCTCTTGCTAAAGTAAAACTTTCTTTTTCAAAAGAAAACCCAACTTTAAAATCACTACTAAGAAGAGTACATATCAGTTCTTGTGTATTTAAACTAAGAGACAGGCTAAAATTAAATTTAAAATCTGTTTCAAGTTTACTTTCAATAACTTTTTGTAATTCCTCGACAAACATTTTACCGACTGTAAATGGAATGATTTCAATTTTAAAAGTAATTGCTCTTGATTGTCGTAAATTATAAACAACCATCGTTAACGTCTTCATTTTAGGACGTGTCATTTGAAAACCATTTTTTGATAAACATTTATGCAATGAATTCGTTGTAAAATATTCCTGGAAAGGAGGATTAATTAAATCTGGCAAATTAAGATAAAGGGTTTTTGATTTTCTAATGGCATCATTTCCAGGATATACAAAGTGATGGCTAAAATTCCATTTATCATTTTTGACGATTATTGTTCGATTATCGTCTTCAATAAAATACCAAGAACTATCCGGAGGATTTAAATAAATATTATCAGAATCATTCGTAATACTTTTACATGGAATACAATTACCCATTTAAAAGATTATTATTTTTTATCTTTATGCGATTTTTGATGTTTAAAAACATGAAACCCTTTTTTGTAAATCCATTGTCTTTAATGAAAAACGTTCAATTTGTAATAAAAATATTAAATTATGACTAATAAATTAAATCAGACTTTAGAGAAAATAGTTAAAATTAATAAAGAATTGATTTATAAAGTAATAAAAACTTTCTAATAAATTTGGGTAGTTAAATGGATAGATAAATGAACTCCTTAGAGAAGATTAAAGAAAAAGCATTTCAAAATATAGAAGAGAACACAATTCCTTATGCAATCTTTAACCTTAAAAAAATACCAAAAACAAGGAAAAGCTTTATTTCTCACGCTTTAGAAATGTTTAGGACAAATAGATATTATCCTGATTTAACAATCTTTTGGATTAATTCTTCGAGGGCGATTGAAGAGGCACGTTTTAATTTAGAAAAATTCCTTTATTTTGAAGAACATTCTGAAATAAATATAGACGAAACACTATGTCTTATTAATGATTATCTTCCTCAGATTTTATTAGTATATTTATCATTTAACTCTTTCTTTTGTCATATGAGTGATAAATATACCTGGATGGAAATTAAGCAAAAGAAAACTTTTATTACTTTTGAAAGAACTTTTTACAATGCAATTAAGATTGCTTTCTTGTATCATCGTTTCAATTTCTACCCAGATTTGGTAAAAAAAATATTGTATCTACTTCTTGGATTAAAATTAGAACGGTGTATTTATTCATTAGAAGCATGTACAAAAGTGTACCATATTGACGATGATATCTCAAGGGAAGAATCAATGGGGCATCAACTGTATCTAAAAGTTTCTTCTCAGATTATATCTGAATTTAAAACAATTCAATGGGAAAAGCGTTCTCCTTTAGTCTTGGGGAAGTATCGATATTTTCATTCTTCCAAAAAAAGTAAAAAAATAAAAAAAGATTATGAATACTTTGCAAAATCTCTTTTCGAATTACCAGAAGACTTATTTCGAATGATTGTTTTAATGATTGAATTGAAGGATGAACATATCCAAAAATGGGATTTAAATTCTTAGATGTTTGTCAATCGAAAAAGATAATCTTTGTAGTTCTTGAGAGTTCGTTGATGTCGGTCTTTTGTTCTATCCGAGCAACAGTTTCCAATAACAGTTATTTGATAACCATGATTGAAGGCACTAAAAATAGAATTAAGAACACATACTCCGGTTAATAAACCACACACATACAAAGACTTAATCTTATTTTTTTGTAGATAATCGTGTAAGGGTGTTTCAAAAAAAGCATCATACCCATGTTTGATGATTGTTTTTTCATTTTGACGAGGTTTTGAAAAAGGAAAAGGCTGTCCTTTGTCACGAATTCGCTTGCCGTTCATTTCTTCCCAGACTCGAATCCAGTGAGAATGCTGGTTGTCAATCTCAAAAACGTGACATATTTTTATTTTTTCTTTACGTGCCCATTTCAAACATTTTCGAATATTTTGACGAAACTCGGGAAAATGAGAAACGTTTTGATAATCTTTTTGAATATCAATGAGAAGTAAACATGTTGTTTCTTTATCGAGGTTCATTCTTAGTGTAAAGGGTGAAAATAATCATATAGCTCGATTACGACAACCCCCATGACCATCAGGGCAAACACACAAATCAGACATTATTTCTTTACACGTTTTACCACATGTGTTACAGTGTAGCTGCCCACATCCACCACCCCGAGATTTTCTTTTTTGTTTTTTCATTCCTTTGGAGTTTCTTTTTTGATTTTTACGTGAACCGACATTTTTAACTTTCTTTCGTCGAGTTTGATTCTTTTTGCGACGTATTTTCATTGCCAATTTGGAAGAGGTTGATTTCATTTAGTTTTAGGTTAGATTTAAATTATTTTTTCTTGTTTTCTGTCATCCCGTTTAGAGCTTGCTTGTATTGGGTAAATAAAAGCGTAAGCTTATTACCTTGTATGTGGACGTTCCCATTATTTACAGCTCCTAACAAATGAAACCACGCTAGATGCCTCATCAGGAGTAAACAAACGTGCCGTAAAGAAACGACGTTTATTCCCTTCATTCGGTGCAGTGCCCCCACTTTTCAATGTAAATGAAAGGTCATCGAAGCGTGGTTTCGGCTTACACTTCTGTAACCACACGTCGTTAAACATTGTTGCGCTTTGTAGTTCCTTTTCCAAATGTGTGACATCATATTTCAATGTATTTCCTTTTTTCTTGAAATTCGCTGCGTCACCCTCGTTACGAATAAGCGTTTTGACATCTCCTGGCTTAGTGTCGCCGACAAACACCATTTCTTGTAATATTGCTTCCGATGACAGTTTCAATGAGGAGAGTGGGATTAGTCCACCCCCACCATGCTTTGTGAAGACGTCCGGGCAGAGAGCATACCACACGGTAATCGGGTCGTGGAAGCATGAGTTAAACGACCAGACTTGCGTTGGCTTGGGATAAATATGTTTTCCGAATGCCTTGTAAGGACGCATGTCTTTATTGTCTGAGACGTCACGAACGAAATTGCCGACTTTGCTTATCATACCAGAATTGGCGTTAATCATTCGCAAGGCGGCTTTGACCTTGTTGATTGTGGTTTTTTGCATTTCAGGAGGCATATTCTTCCCTAAAATGAATTCATTCTTTGGAGTACCAATCACGTACAGCCCTCGATTCGCCTCTCTCCCAAATTGCTCCGCCGCGTGGATGGGCACCACGCTTTTCCCGTTGGCATTCTTTGTGTATGTCAGCCATTCTTTTTTAACGGCCGCCGCATTATTTGCAGAAACCAGGTCTTTGATTGGCTTCGTCAAGGCGTTTCCCGCTTCCATGAAGGCAAATGCGTGGTCCGCTGCTTCTGTCTTCCTAAATCTCGTATCCCGCATCCATTCGTAGTTGCTGGTTAGACCAGGTCCAATGAAAAATAAGTCACCTTTAAAATCCGCATTAACTTTGTATTCAGCGTTAGCGTCAAGGAACATGTTCGTACTTGTGTATTTTTTAAGGATAGGTACGTTGAGTCCCTGTTGGAAGACGGTAACGTTTGACGTGTCGACACCGGCTTCAATCAGTTTGTGCAAGTTTGTCATTGCACCAATGGAAATCCAGGTCGTGCGCATACTCTCGATTGCTGTTTTCAGCGTAGAGATTACTTCTTTTCGTCCGACAATGTCATTGGGTATTTTACCACCTTCATCACGTTGGACAGCGTCCCACAAGTGGGGGACCACGGATTGCTGGTATTTTGAACCACGTTGGACAAGAAAATCGTTGTACTGCCGTGATTTTGCAGCCCCGTGGTCCATTGGATTGCCTTCTTCGCCGCTAACAATAAGGATAGTTCCTGGTTTCCAATCATCGGGTGATTGGGCGATACGGACACCCTGTCGTGCATAGCGTGCTGCAATGGCTCTTACTGTCCGCGCCCTCCGTCCAATATTTTGCTTGGAGTTGTCGTAGAATTCCGCAGAGGTGATGATAATTCCATGTTTTTTGTGTGCTGCACACCATTTCATCACCATAACCGCCGCTGGAATATCATCCGGATCGTATCCAAGGTCCGTGTCCAGAATGACACATTCGATTTTCATGGGGTCGTAAGCTGGCAAAGACGGCGTCAAAGAATGTTTTCTTTTACTTTTTTGACTTTCAGAAATTTTTTTCTGTGAACCGACTTTTTTTATTTTGTTTCGTCGAGTTTGATTCTTTTTGTGATTCATTTTCATTGCCAATTTAGATGAGTTTGATTTCATTTAGTTTTAATTTAGATTTAAATTATTTTTTCTTGCTTTCTTTCCTTTTCCGTTTCTTTGATTTGGATGGTTTCTTCTTCGCTTTTTTTTTTGACGATTTTGCTGACTTTTTCTTTGGAATCGTAAAAAGGGTTTTCTTTTTTTCTTGACAATAATTTTCGACTGACTTCGATTTGTCAAAAAAAGTACTTGTGCTGGAATCTCGACCACATGCAAAACAATCCCGTGCAACTAATGGATTAATGTTTAATTCATCAAGAACGTGTAATTCTTTTTTAGATAAGTTTTTTTTGAAAGGGACTTTTCCGTTTTTGAGAAAGTGTTGATGAAATATTTTAATACTTTTTTCAAGTTTTTTGATTTTATCTTCTTTTGACATTACATTATAATGAGAAAAAGATAACCATTTTATTTTTAAAAAAGAAGTATAAAGCAAGCGCACTTCTTATAATATAATTATGATGAAAAAAAACACAACAAACATTACCTATTCTCATGCCAAAAAAATACCAACAAAATCTGACACACCGAGTTTAAATAATATTCAATTTTGTCAAAAGATGACATCTGAAGAAGCTAAAATTGCTTCTCAGGAATTGACAAAGAAAGAGCTTGAAAAACTAAAGCGTCCTCGCATTGAAGAGCCGATTCCAACTTACCCAGATGTAAGCAGTAGCTTTAAATATGTAACTGAAACTCCAGCTTACAACAATAATCAACTTGAAATTCATCGTTTGATGTGTAAATATGCTGATAAACAGCAAACATTGTGTAATCAAATTTGTAATTTGAACTCAAAACTACAAGATAGTCAAGATAAAATTATGTGTTTACGAGATGAAAAATATGAAGTTGAAACAGAAATGACCCATTACAAAGATGTTTCGGAAGCGTATGAAACTGATATTGATGATATGAGAAGCTCAATTGAAAAACTTACTTCACGTGTAAATGGATGTCGTCGTCAAATTCGCAATGTTCCTTTTGTTTTTATAATTCTCTTTTTCGTGTATACCTTATGTTTATTTGAAATGGGACATCGGTCCAGTCACATGTTAATGCAATATAGTGATTATCGGAATTGGATAATGGATAGTCTAAATTAAATATTACCAATCAATAAATGGAAATTTCAAAAAAATTAAAAGATGTTCCAGAAGAAATCCAAGAACATCTTTTAAGTTTTCATCCATTGTTTATTCCCAAAGTTTTTCGTGCCTATCGAAAAATGATGTACATTAATGGGATTTATAGCAGTACTTTTGGAATAACAAAAGAGATGTACAATAACGAACTTACTCGCTCATGTGTCGTTCCCGAGTTGGACTTTGTAATTATCGACAGTGAGATTTATAAAGGAAAAACCATTATTTTTATTTATACGGCAAATGTTTTACTAAATACAAATGACACTAACTTTTAAAAAAAATGATTTGTTGTTTATAAATGTTATCATAGAAAGATTTTACATTGGCATAAAGAAGTTTTCAAATGATTGTCGAATTAGCATTGGCAATTTTTACTATCTTTTTATTATTAATCTACTTCGCTTTAAGTCAACAGGAAGTTCAACACGGTGATGTAAATTCTGAAGAAGTGAATGATGATTTAGGAAGTGGGAATACACTCAAAGAAGATTCCCTAAAAGGATTAGTTAAACTAAATTCGAATGTCTCTTTAAAAAATATAAAAAAAGATTGAAAATAAAGAAATTGTTGGAAATTAGAACTATATATTTTTATCTCTTATAATATTAAAAATGCCATCAAAAAAAAAACCTGGATATTGTGTTTATTTTTTTGCACATCAAGGTATTGGTCGGTGTATTGAAGAAACAAAAGATTTTAAAAAAAGAGAAAAGGAATTGTTAAAAACGGCATCAAATCCAGCTAATGACACCTATCATGTTTGTTGTGCAGAGGATAAAAAAGAAGCTCTAAAAAAATATCGGGATTTACTAGAAAAAGCTAAATTAAAAAAAAAACAACAACGTGAAGCTAAAAAAGAAAATGACACTGGAAAAAAGAGTTCTAATACAAGAAAAAAAACTGTCGGGAGACAAATGTCTACTGGAAAAAGACGAATTAATGTAAGAAAAAGTGCAAATAGAAGAAGGGGTGTTACTAAAAAATAATTAAATAACTACACGTTAGTTAGTTTAGATTGACGAGTCAAAACTACACGTTAGTTAGTTTAGATTGACGAGTCAAAACTACACGTTAGTTAGTTTCGGTGGCCCAGTAAGATTTTCAACTCTATCCATATGTGGTATAATTTCTTTATCATGGGTAATAACAATTAATGTTTTTCCATTACATTTATCTTTAATAACATTCATTATTTTAACTCTTGTATTTGCATCTAAACCAGCCAATGGTTCATCCAAAATAATGATTTTAGAATCTCTAAATAATCCTCTTAGTAGCATCGTAACTTTTTGCATTCCAAGAGATAAACTACCACCATGAACACCAGCATTTGTATTAACTCCTTCTTTTAATTTAGAGTAAACGGTATTTAATTCATAGTGATTTAATAATTCTAAGACTTCTTCAGTTGATAAATTTTCATGTCCATACTTAATATTATTTAAAACAGTATCATTAAAAAGGGCAGTTCTTTGATTAACATAATTGACTTCTTTTCTCAAATAATTTTCATCAATTGTTGAAATATCAACTCCATCAATAATAATAGAACCCGATTCAATTGGATACATCCCAAGTAATAATTTCATTGCAGTTGTTTTTCCAGAACCCGAAGTTCCTAATATTCCTAATTTTTCTTGACCATCAATTGTTAAATTAAAGTTATTAAGAACATATTCTTCGTTCCTTGGATATCTAAAATTAACATTTTTAAATTCAATTGAACCATTTGTAATGGTGTCTTTAATTTTTGTTCCACCTGTAGACTCTAGAATAGAATTTAAAAATTCAGCTGAATTTTTAATATTACCAAGTCTTGTTAAGAAATGTGGCAATTCCATTGACATTTGAATTAAATATCCAATGTAGTAAATAAGAATAATCCAAACGCTTATAAAGGCTTCTTTAGAAATAACATTCTTCTTAAGGAAATGATACATAAGTAAAACAACTCCAATGAAAGTTGCAACAGATAAAACACATAATATAATAATTGTATTTCGGGTAACTATTAATTGTTCTTTATAGAGTTCGGTATGTTTTTTTTCAATATCATG
>MDSV01161099.1_pt1 | contig 10155 bp, 6 predicted proteins | sample 810851 | NCBI WGS metagenome assembly MDSV01 (sample SAMN05326640, study PRJNA326480) | marine metagenome | isolation source: seawater | place: Atlantic Ocean: North East | collected 2012
AAGCTAAAAGATTAACAGAACATAAAAAAGATGTGGTTATTCTTTTAGATTCAATAACTAGATTAGGTAGAGCTTATAATGCAGTTATCCCTAGCTCAGGTAAAGTATTGACAGGAGGGGTTGATGCAAATGCACTTCAAAGACCAAAAAGATTTTTTGGTGCAGCAAGAAATATTGAACAAGGTGGTTCGCTTACAATAATTTCTACCGCATTGATAGATACAGGAAGTAGAATGGATGAGGTTATTTTTGAGGAATTTAAAGGAACAGGTAATAGTGAATTAATTTTAGATCGTAAAATTTCGGATAAAAGAATTTACCCAGCAATTGATATAACAAGATCAGGTACTAGAAGAGAAGAATTATTATTCAAAAATGATGATTTGCTTAAAATGAACGTTTTAAGAAAAATTTTAAGTTCGATGGGAACTATGGATGCAATTGAATTTTTACTATCCAAGTTAAAGAACACTAAAAATAATGCTGATTTTTTTGTTTCAATGAACAAACCGGCCAAATAGTTTAAAAACTAATTTTTTTCAAAGTCTAGCAATTTTTTTTTTAAATTTACTCCACCATTAGAAGTAAAACCGCCCAAGCTTCCATCGGTTCTAATAACCCTATGGCACGGAACTACTAATAAAAGTTTATTTTGGCTACATATTTTTCCAACATATCTTGGTGATATTTTAAATTTCTTAGCTATTTCACCATAGCTTTTTACATGACCTTTTTTTATTTTTTTCAACTCCCCCCAAACTCTCTTTTGTGTTTGGTTGCCATCCAAATTATGGGGAATATTAATATTTGAATTTTTTTTGTTAAAAAAATTTTTTATATTTTTTTTACATTTTATGAGTAAATTGCTTCTTTTTTGTTTATTAACTTTACCAAATTGAATTTTGACTATTTCACCTTTTTTTTCGAAAGCAGAAATCCAACCAAATTTAGTTTTAAGTGATATTTGTTTTGTCATTTTTTAAATGTTGGTATAATAAAAATAAAAAAATCTGTTTTTTTATATATTATATGAATGATAATAAATTTGAATTAAAAAAAGCTTATTTTTTTGCTGTTGAAAATCAGCAAAAAGGCAATTTTGAAATTGCTGAAAATTCTTATCTTCAAATATTAAAACAACTTCCCGATCATATGAATACCCGGACTAATTTGGGTGGACTTTATCTGCAAATGCGTAATTACGAAAAAGCTAAAAATATTTTAGAGGATGTTTTGAAAGTCGAACCATTTAATGTAAATGCAAACTCAAATCTTGGTTTACTCTATACTGAACTTTCCGAGTATTTAAAAGCTATAGCATGTCATAAAAAAATTCTTGATGTCGATTCTAATCATGCCGACACCCATAATAATCTTGGAATAAACTATAAACAGCTTGGGCAGTATGATTTAGCTAAAAATCACTTAAATAAAGCAATTGAAATTAATCCAAACCATGCAAATGCTTATAATAATCTTGGAATTCTTTTGAAAACAATGGGTGAAAATGAAAAAGCAATAGTAGCTCTATCAAAAGCTTTAGAAATTAATCCTAATTTTTTACAAGCGCAAGTTAATCTTTCGAATCTATATTTAAGCAAAAAGAAAAATTTTGAAAAAGCCACCGAAGAAAGTTACAAGGCATTAAAATTAACTTTAGATTTATCTTATAAAATATCAAATTCTTATGGTAAAAATATTAAACTATTTCGTCTAAAGCATGATTTCGAACAATCTGAATATTTAAAAAAAATTAATTATTCTGTTGAAGGCTTAAATGAATTTCATTCACTTTCTAAAGAAATTTTAAATAGGAAAGAAAATTTAGAAAATGAAAATAATTTTAATAAAGAAATTTTTTTAAAATATGATGAAATTAAATCACTTATGCCATTTTACAAAACGGTGTCTATTTACAATTCTCCTAGACTTGCAGGAAGTGCACTTAATCCAGAAAAAGATTGGAAGAAAGTAGAAAATGATTATTTAAAAAGTAAAAATGAAATCATTTATATTGATAATTTTTTATCTAATGAAGCTATTAAAGAGTTAAGAAATTTTAGTTTGATTTCTAAAATATGGATACATCAGTATAAAAATAAATATCTTGGTGCATTTTCTGATAGTGGTTTTATAAGTCCCCTTCATTTTCAAATTGGAACTGAGTTACAAGAAAAACTGCCAAACTTATTTGGAAAATATGAAATTGAAAAATTTTGGGGCTTTAAATATGATACTACTTTAGGACAAGGCATAGGTATTCATGCAGACTTCGCTTATTTAAACTTAAATTTTTGGATTACCCCTGATGAATTTAATAACAATAAAACAAATGGAGGCCTGAAGGTTTATGATGCTCCCGCACCCAACGATTGGTCGTTTGACCGATATAATGGTAACGCCAGTGAAATATATAATTTTCTTAAAGAAAAAAATGCAAAATGTGAAATTGTTCCCTATAAATATAATAGAGCAGTATTATTTAATTCAGCTTACTTTCATGAAACTGATAAAATAGATTTTAAAAAAGGTTATGAAAGCCGTAGAATAAATATTACTTATCTTTTTGGTACACGTAAAATAGAAAAAAGTAAAATTTCGTTTTAACATGGAAAAAAATAAATCAACTCTAAAAGAGAACTTTGAAAATGCAATAACTTATTATAAAAAAAAAGATTTTCAAAAAGCTGAAGTTTTATGTCATAAAATTCTTAGTATTGATGAGAGACACTTTTTGTCAAAACTCTTATTAGCAAATATATCAGCACAAAGAAAAAATTTTTTAAGAGCTAAAAAACTTTTAGAGGAAGTAAATACAATACAACCAAATAATCCAGGTATTTTAAATAATCTTGGAACAGCATGTAAAGAATTAAAAGAATTAAAAAGTGCAATTGGGTATTATGAAAAAGTAATTAAAATTGATTCAAAAAATGTAAATGCACACTATAATCTTGGTGTTGTATTTTATGAATTAAAAAATTTACATGAGGCTAAAAACTGCCTGCAAAAAACTATTTCTCTCCAACCAAATTTTGCACTTGCTTTTTTTATTTTAGGAAATATTCATACAGATTTAAAAGAATTTAATAGCGCGATAAGTAATTATCAAAAATCAATTGAAATAAATAATAAACTTGTTGGCCCTTATAATAATCTTGGTTTGGTATACAGGTTGTTGAACGATTTTGACAACGCAATTGAATGCTATGAAAAAGTACTTAAAATTAAACCTGATCATGCCGCCACTTATCATAATAAAGCTTTGCTATTAAAAGAAATGGGACATTTTGATAAGGCAATTCAATCTCATGAAATGGCAATTAAATATGAACCTGAAAATTTAACACATTATTTTTATTTAAGTGAGTTGAAAAGTAATATTTTGGACTTTAATTTAAAAAATAAAATAGAAAAAATTATTTCAAACGAAAAGTCTTCTAAAGGTAATATTGCTTCAGGAAATTTTTTATTATCAAAATATGAAAGGAAAACGAACAATTATGAAAATGAACTAAATTATTTAAAAGAAGCACATAAATATTTTTTTTTATCAAAAAAAAATAAATTTGATTTAGGGATTAAATATTGTTTCGAAGACGTTTTACAAGTATCGGAAGGAGCAACAGTAGATGAAACTAAAGAAAAAAGTTTAATTCAACTTAGTCCAATTTTTATAATTGGTGTTCCAAGATGTGGATCCACTTTAGTAGAAAAAATAATTGGATCTGGATCAAATTTTATACCGATGGGAGAAGAAACTGCTGTTTTAGAGAGCTTTATAAATGCTAAAATTTTAGAAAAGCAATCTCTAAATTTAGGCAAACTTAATAGTGTGCAAGAGGAGTTAATAAATATTTATAAAAATAAGGGTCTTATATTTGAGAAATATAATTATACTTTTACTGACAAATCCCTAAATAACTTCTTTTATCTAAATTTAATTCAAAAATTTTTCCCAAAAGCAAAAGTAATTAATTGTCAAAGAAATATACTGTCATCTATTATGTCAATTTTTCAAAATAATTTAACTGAACTTGCCTGGGCGCATGATCTAGATAATATTTTTAAATATTTTGATAATTATTTTAAAATTCTTAAAAATTTTAAACATAATAACGTTAATTTAATTTATGAATTAAATTTTGAAGATTTGGCAAATAATCCAGAAGACGAGTCTAAAAATATAATGAAATTTTGTAATTTACCTTGGTCTCCAAAATGTCTTGAATTTTATAAAAGAAAGGATCTAATTTCTAAAACTGCTAGTAATGTTCAAATTAGAAAAGAAATTTATAAGCATGATTTAGAAAAATACAAACCTTATAAAAAATTATTAAATGAATATGGTAAAAAGTATTCTTGGTTTAATTAAAAATGGATAAAAATGATTTTAATTTAAATTTTCTTTTTAATTCAGCTGTTAAAAATCACCAAAATAACAATTTTGCTGAAGCTGCAAAATTATATAAACAAGTCATTGAAATTAATCCTGTTCATTTTTTTTCGATTTTTCACTTAGCATCTTTATTTGCGCAAAAAAAAGATTTTAAAAAAGCGGAAGAGTTATTAAATAAAGCTGTTACGATTCGTCCAGATTATGTTTCCGCATATAATAATTTAGGTGGAGTTTTGCTTCAACAAGGCAAATATTATGAATCATTAATGTGTTATCAAAAAGCAACCGAAATAGATCCTACCCATGTAAATGCGAGAAATAATCTTTCAATATTACTTAGATCAATTCAAATTAATCAAATTAGTAAAAAAGAAAATATTAATATTAAAAAATTATTTTTATTTTTATACAAAAGAAACGATATAAATCATGCTGAAATATTTAGAAATGCAAAATCAACTTTAATTTCAGATACACTATATAATGAGTTATTAAATATATTATTATCTAACTCACCATTATTAAAAAATCCTAAAGTAAAAAATTTAATAAATGAAGAATTGTTTCATTTAATTTTACAGAAAACGATTTGTGAAGACTATTTTCTTGAACATTTATTAACAAAACTTAGATATGAAATATTAATTGATTTGATGAATGGCAAAGATAATATTTTAAAAGAAAATTCAAGATTTATATTTTCATTGTCTGAACAGTGTTTTTTTAATGAGTATGTTTTTTTTCAAACTAAAGAAGAAGTTGATTATATAGAAAAACTGAAAGATAATTTAGAAAAAGATGAGAAAATAAATGAGTTAAAGATAGCTTTTTTAGGGAGTTATATTTCTCTGTTTTCCTCAGAAATAATTAAAAAAAAGCTTTTAAATTATAAATCTAAAAACCACTTATTTAATGATTTAATTACTATGCAAATTGAAGAACCAAATAAAGAAATAAAAATTAAGAATTCACTTAAATCTTTAAGTAAAATTTCTGATGTGGTTTCACTAAAAGTTAAAAATCAATATGAGGAAAATCCTTACCCGAGATGGAGATATACATATGATCAATTACCAACGCCTTTTCTTACAAGATTAGCAAATCAAATCAGACCAAATAGGATAAAAATAGAAAATAAATTTAATAACCCAAATGTTTTAATTGCTGGGTGTGGGACCGGCCATCACGCGTGTATAGCAAAAGATTATTTGAATTCAAAAGTTTTAGCAGTAGATTTAAGTTTATCAAGCCTTGCTTATGCTAAAAGAAAAACAGATGAATTTAATTTTAAAAATATTGATTATTTAAATGCAGATATTTTAGAGTTAAATAGTTTAAATAAAAAATTTGATATTATCGAATGCATCGGAGTCCTTCATCACATGAAAGATCCCATAAAAGGATTAAAAATATTATTAGATTTACTTGAACCACATGGTTTAATAAAAATAGGTTTATATAGCAAAAGGGCAAGAGAGCATATAACTGGTATAAGAAATTTTATAAATGAAAAAAATTACAAAAATACAATAAATGATATCAGAGAGTGCAGGAAGGAAATTTTAAATAAAAAAGCAAATAAAATATTTAAGAAAATTATTAATAGAAGTGATTTTTATTCTACCTCATCAGCAAGAGATCTAATGTTTCATATACAAGAACATCTTTTCACTCCAACACAAATATCTCAAATTATATTAGATTTCGATTTAGAGTTTTTAGGTTTTACTAATGAGCAAGCTAAAAATAAATATTCAAAAATGTTTCCAGATGATAATAATAATACTTCAATAAAAAATTGGGATAAATTTGAGGAAAATTATCCAGACGCTTTTATAAGTATGTATAATTTTTGGTTAAGAAAAAAAATATATTAAACTAAAAATGAAAAAAAAAGATGTAGATATAAAAAAATATTTTTCAAAAGCTTTTGAAAATCATAAGAATAATAATTTCGAAGATGCTGAGAAATATTATAACCGAGTATTGGAACTAAATCCTACACATTTTGAATCACTTTTTTATATAGCGTCACTTTTTGCCCAAAAAAATTTTTTTTTAAGAGCAAAAGAATTTTTTGAAAGAGCTATTAAAGTGCGACCAAGTTATGATGTAGCATACAGTAATCTTGGTGCAGTTTTAAAAGAATTAGGTAAATTTGAAGAGTCTGTGGATGCCTGTAAAAAAGCTATAAAAATTAAATCCAAAAACCATATTGCATATAGTAATCTTGGTGCTGTTTTAAGAGAACTAGGAAAATATAGAGAATCTATTATTGCATGTGAAAAAGCTCTACAGATCAGTCCTAACAATATAGATGCTTATCATAATCTAGGATTAGCATTTCAAGAATCTAATGAAATAGCAAAAGCAATAATTTGTTATGAAGAGTTAATAAAGATCAACTTAAAGAATGTAAATGCTTATCAAAATTTAGGTAAATTGAAAACTATGATAGGGGAAACAAAAGAAGCTATAAAATATTATAATTTAGCAAGAAAAATCGAACCTGAAAATTTACTAAATCAATATAATTTAATTGAGCTAGATAAAACATATTTAAATAAAGATTATGAAAATGAATTAAATTTAACTATGCAAAATAATCAATTAAATAAAAAAAACTTAGCATATGGATATTTTATAAAGTCTAAGTATGAGATAAAAAATAGGAATTATAAAAAAGAGTTTGAATATTTAATTAAAGGACATAATTACTATTTAAGTTCAGAAGAATTAAAATATAATAATGATATAAATTATTGGCTAAATGTACTGCCTAAAAAATCAGAGTTATTTGATACAAAATTAATTAAAACAAAAATACTATCTAGTTTAGATAAAGTAAATCCAATTTTTGTAATAGGCACACCAAGATGTGGATCCACTTTAGTTGAAAAAATAATTGCATCAGGCCCAGAGCATATTTCTATTGGCGAAGAAACTGGTGTATTTAGTTCATTTATAAAAAAAAAAATTATAAATAATAAATCTATATACGACGAAATTGAAAGTGCACCTCAAATAATATTGGATAAGTACATAGAAAAAAATATTTTAAAAGAAAATAAAATAAGCTTTTTTACAGATAAAACTTTAGATAATTTTTTTTATATAAATTTTATTAAAAAAATATTCCCGAAGGCAAAATTTATTAATTGTAAGAGAGCTCCAATAGCATCTATAATTTCCATTCTAAAAAATAATTTACCGCAGGTTTCATGGGCTCATGACTTAAATAATATTTTTAATTATTTTAATATATATCATCAAAAAATTGAAAAATTTAAAAATTTTTTCCCAGATGTAATTTATGATTTAAATTTCGAAAACCTAGCAAATAATCCTGAGGAAGAGTCAAAAAATATAATGAAGTTTTGTAATTTAACCTGGTCTTCAAATTGTTTGAAGTTTTATGAAAGAAAAGACTTAATTTCAAAAACTACAAGCAATATTCAAATTAGACAAGAAATTTATAAACATAGTTTAGAGAAATATATTCCTTATAAAGAATTTTTAAATAATTATGGAAAAAAATTTAATTGGTTTAAGTAAAATATGACTATCTTTGCATTATCTAGTGGCTCCGGTCCTTCAGGCATAGCAGTAATAAGAGTTTCTGGTAAAAATACAGCTGAAGTTATCAAAAGATTGACAAGCTTGGAATTACCAACCCCAAAAGTTGCAACTCTTAGAAAATTCAATAAAAATGGGGGAAAAAAACTGATCGATGAGGGTATAATTTTATGGTTTCCTGGCCCAAATAGCTACACAGGAGAAGATTTGGCCGAATTTCATGTACATGGTAGCCATGCAGTAGTCAAAGCGTTACATGCAGAAATTTTAAAAATAAAAAATTGTAGATTAGCAGAACCTGGAGAGTTTACTAAGCGAGCTTTTCAAAATGGAAGAATAAATTTGTTAAAAGCAGAAAGTATAGCAGATTTAATATCTGCTGAGACAGAGATACAAAGAAAACAAGCATTGAAAGTCATGAGTGGTGTCTCATCTAAAAAATTTAATCTATGGAGGGAAAAACTTTTAAAGATTTTAGCTCACATTGAGGCAAAAATAGATTTTCCTGATGAAGATTTACCCAAAAATATTATCAAAGTAATTCAAAAAACATCTAATATGGTATTGAAAGAAATTAAAAAAACACTCAACGATGAAAAAGTTGGAGAAAGGATAAGGGAAGGTTATAAAATTGCAATTGCAGGACCACCAAACTCTGGAAAGTCTAGTTTATTAAATTATCTTTCAAGGCGTGATGTTGCTATAGTTTCTGAAATTGCCGGTACAACAAGAGATGTAATTGAGACACATCTAAATCTTGGTGGTTATCCGGTAGTAGTTTCTGATACTGCAGGTATTAGGAATTCAAAAAACGAAATAGAAAAAAAGGGAATAAAAATAGCTTTAAATCGTGTTGAAGATGCTGATTTAAGGCTAATTATAGTTTCCGCTAAAAACGTTAATTTTACTAGCGTTTTGAAGGGTTTATTAGCAAAAAATGCTATTTTGGTAGTAAATAAGTCAGACTTAATTAAAGGTAAACTCAGTATTAAATTTAAGAAATATGATCATATTTTAATTTCTATTAAGAATAATTTAAATTTAAACAAGTTAATATTAAAAATTAAAAATAAATTAAAAGATAAATTTACAACCAGTGAAGATATTTTGATAACTCGAGAGAGGCATAGACAAAATTTAATTAATTGTGTTCTACATTTAGAAAAGTTTCAAAAGCAAAAATCTGTTCATGATTTTGATAAAGCCGCTGAAGATTTAAGACTGGCAACAAGACACCTCGGAATGATCGTGGGAAAAGTTGATGTTGAAGAACTATTAGGTAGTATATTTAACGATTTTTGCATAGGTAAATAGCAAAAAAAAAACAGTTAAAAGAGTAATAAAATCAACGTTTTTAACGACATTCTTAATCTCTTATCTTGATAAATAAACTATCATCTATAAGTTATTTTTATGAAAAAAGATTTAGTGTTTGACGTAGTAGTTATTGGTGGAGGTCATGCAGGATGTGAAGCTGCTGCTGCCTCAGCTCGAATGGGAGTTAACACCGGTCTATTTACTCATAAAATAGAAACTATAGGTGAGATGTCTTGTAACCCAGCTATTGGAGGTTTGGGTAAAGGGCATCTTGTTAAAGAGATCGATGCTTTAGATGGAGTAATGGGTCTAGTTGCTGACAAATCAGGAATCCAATTTAGGTTATTAAATAGAAGTAGAGGACCTGCCGTAAGGGGGCCCAGAACCCAGTCAGATCGAGCTTTATATAAGAAGCATATGCAAGAAATCCTTCTAAGTTATTGTAATTTAAAGGTTTTTTCAGACCCTGTAATTGAGTTTATTTTCGATAAAAATCAGGTCGTTGGTTTTCACACAAAGTCAGGAAAAAAAATAAATTGTAAAAAAATGATTTTAACAACAGGAACTTTTCTAAATGGACTAATCCATATTGGTGATGAGAGAACTCCAGCAGGTCGACATAATGAAAAACCATCTACAGGTTTAAGTGAGCAGTTAGAAAAGTTTAATATGAAATTAGGAAGACTAAAAACTGGAACTCCTCCACGATTAGATGGATCCACAATTAATTATGAAAATTTAGAAAAACAAGATGCTGACAATGATCCAGAATTTTTTTCTTTTTTAACTAAAAAAACTTATAATAAACAAATTGCTTGTAGCGTTACATATACAAATAAAAAAGTTCATGAAATTATAAAAAA
>MDSV01164313.1_pt1 | contig 10155 bp, 11 predicted proteins | sample 810851 | NCBI WGS metagenome assembly MDSV01 (sample SAMN05326640, study PRJNA326480) | marine metagenome | isolation source: seawater | place: Atlantic Ocean: North East | collected 2012
AGCAGTCGGGTCAAATATATGCACCAGCGACGACCAAGAAAGGTTCAAAGTATGCATCCACAATCTCTCCACTTCGCACGCACTAATTCACTACAAGAAAATTGACCCGTCGGAATCACCAAAACGGCTTCAGCCTACTGCTCACTTGTTTTGGTAGACAACCAAACTCAATTTTTTAATAAAAAAGCCCCCGACAAAAAAAGTGAGGGGCACGAGCGGGAGTAAATCTCAAAAGATAATCGGAAAAACTAGAAAGAAACCCCGCTAGCCATCAAACATGTCAGCAGAATTAAGTGCTCGATTCGTAATGGCATTGCGCGACCTCATCCAAATATACTGCCGGTATTGTGCGAGGTCACTATGGAGCAATATGGGAGAAACGGCGGTTTGGTGGTGGATTTTGTTAAGGATTTCTAATGATTAGGCTTGCACCGAGACTCATATCCGAAAACGAGTTTTGTTCTGGTGGGGTTACCCCATTCCTTAGCTTTTTCAATCTGGTCTACAAAATTCAAACGCCGGTCAATTAATTTTTTTTCATCGGCTCGGATTTCAGAAATAAGAACCTCACCACCCTGAACAGAGCATTCCGATTTTCCTTCGCAGATGACTATCCACTCACTATTCGTTCTGCGTGATACTTGCTGAGTTGATTGATCAAGCCGGTAGGTGATTGTTTCCCCAGTAGTGTGGGGGTACCCACCATAATCTCGAACCTTAGGACACTGCATCTCCAACACAGAGGTACTTTGTGCGTTTGCAAGGGTATTTCCCATAATCACACCTAGGCAACTAATCAGCGCATATCGAATCCACATGTTTCAGCCTTAGTTGGAGCCAAGAATTGATTCAATAAGTTTACCAGATTTCACTTCACACAAAATAACTGCTACTGATGAGCTTCTCATGCATGGGTAGACATAGAAAAGTAAGGATGAAGGTCGCCAGAGAAGCGGACTTATTTTATGCCTGACTATTTTTTCCGCGGCGCAATAGTCCGCCATGGCTTTCTATCGAAATCGTTCCCTTGAAAGAAGCCTTTCCAATACGCCGTTCGAAATTCAGCGAAGAGCCTGTGTCATCGCGCAATGCAAATGGGATCGGAAAACAAGGAAAATTGGTGGGTCGTGCAGGATTCGAACCTGCGACCAATTGGTTAAAAGCCCATTGAGCATTTGGCTAAAAACCAAGTGTTCACGCGGGATCCAGAGGATTCTGGTGTCATACTGATTTAAAGCGTAGGCCTTGTTTTACGCGGCTTCTGCTTTCGTTTCCTTTGTTTTGTATGACAGAGGGCCTAGCTCATAAAGAGCGAGTCGCCATGTTTGGGATTCGACTGCCGTCGAGCAAAGATCTCGATTATTAAATCAAAGCCGGGCTGGCTCCGAGAATGGGCCGCACTCGTAAAAACAAATTTGCGCTCAAGAAAATTGCGATCTTGACGATTCAATTTATCGTAAAGACTCACCTTTTTTATGCCGAGTCGTCGAATCGGAAAAGTGTGCAGACAAATGACCGAAGCCTCACCACAGAAACAAAAATACCGGCCTCCTCAATCTACAAAGGGGATTTCTTTCGTACACGTAGGACTGTCAAAATGTATGTCCACGAGCCTCCAAAATATATGGCCTTTGTCCGAAAACTATGACTATTTTGGAGGGCATCAATTCAGTCATATGGTCGACGAGACGATCCAACTGAATCAGGACCACGCCGCCGCAACAATTCTTCAAGCCCAGCTCACATTCGATGGGTCAAACACGAAGCCTTTTTCTGTATTCAGTTCGGAGGGTTTTAGTAGCCTGTGGTACGAAGGTAATCCAAACAAGCACTGCCTCTGGGAGATCAAACAAAAAACGCTCCCGCGTCTCCTCGCACGCTTTAGCGACCGGGTACTCGTGGTCGTCAGGGACCCTGTGGAATGGATTTATTCCAGTTACTCTCAGGTCGTCAAAGAAGGCAGCGGGATAGGGCTCAACGACTACCTCGACAAGTACTCAGCGGTCATCAGGAGCGTGCTCAACCTCAAAAACTTGTCCGAAAACTGGCGTGGCGCGAATTTTGATGTCGTTGTTCTCCCATTAGAATTGGCTAGGAATAACCCTGAACAGTTCTGGTCATTGTACGAGTCGCGACTGGGGGTTGAAAGACCATCTGGTACAGATGAAATGCCTCAAAGAAATGTGACCGACCAACGATTCTTGAGACTGAACCGGCAACTAAACCGGTTGATGGATGCTTTAGAGGAAGCCGCTTTTGAACCAACAGCCGATAGGGCCGGAGTCGACATGCAGGGCGTCCAGGAAGCGATTGATTTTTGTAGGACATGGTGCACGCGCCGTGCCCTAGAATATGGAACTCCGGATCAAATCCGCAAGATCGCGAGCCTTTTGGGCGCCTCTGCGGGACAAACCCCGATCCGAAAAGAATCGTTCGTTGTTTCGGAACAACTGCAACAGGAACTTACGGAAAATTTCGTTAATCACCTCCGGACAGCTAATGGATGGGAGGATCTGGGCGCACTGTGTGACTCGTATCAAGATTCGCTAAACTCAAAAATAACTAGCATAAAGCAAAAGATTGCATGAAGCGCTCTAACTTTCATCACTAAGATGTTTGGTTTTATCTAACGAAATGGCTCGGCTTTGGTTCATCAATCGCAATAACAGAAACGACCGAGGCTAGCTTTAAGGCCAACGCACAGTAATACCTATTGTGCGTATATCTATAGTAATGGCTTGTACTGTCTCGGCTGGGGCGCATCAGTTGTGCTTTGCGGTGTACTTCTTACTACTTAGGGCGGTATGACAATCGCGATTTGTGTGACAGCGTAGTAAGAAGAATCCTCTGGAAACCCTGTAAATGGTGGGTCGTGCAGGATTCGAACCTGCGACCAATTGGTTAAAAGCCAACTGCTCTACCAGCTGAGCTAACGACCCCCGGCAGGATATTAGAGATTCTCTAACAGGGCCGGTATGATACCGGCCAAGACAGATTTGGCAAGTGACTTCAGTGGGATTTTTTAGATTTTCGGGGTAATCCCTGGCTGATATCTCGTAGGATCGCTGAGGTTCGCATCGAGGAAACCTTTTCGGCGCAGACGACACGCATCGCACGCGCCGCAGGCTGAGCCAGAAGAGTCAGCTTGGTAGCATGACACGGTAAGGGCGTAGTCAACGCCCAATTTATTTCCCACTTTGATAATTTCTGCTTTCGACATCGACATCAATGGCGCCTCTACGACCCATCTTGGGCCCCCATCAACAGCCGCTGTTGCGACATTTGCCAAGCGCTCAAACTGCTCAATAAACGTAGGTCGACAATCTGGATAACCCGAATAATCCACGGCATTTGCGCCGATGAATAGGTGTGTAGCACCGATAACCTCCCCATAGCCGAGGGCGATTGACAGAAACACTGTGTTGCGCGCGGGAACATAAGTCACAGGAATACCACTGTCGGCTACCCCTCCGACGGGTACGGAAATCTCATCGCTGGTCAATGCAGAGCCACCGATTGATGCCAAATCAAGCCGGATCACTTTATGAGCGTGATCTCCAAGCGCCTCCGTCACGCGGTACGCCGCGTTAAGCTCAGAATTATGTTTCTGACCATAGTCAAACCCTATGGTATGGCAATCGAAACCCCGTGATTTTGCAATCGCAAGAACAGTTGCGGAATCGAGACCTCCAGACAACAGAATAACCGCCCTAGGCGAATCACTCATCGTCCGCGCTCCTTTCCCCAGATCTGCTTGTGTAGTTGCATTTGCATTCTAAAAGGATGACGCGACCCCAGAATAAGCTTAGCCAATACTTGTAGATCGATTTCGTCATATGACGGCGAAATCCAGACTACCCCCGCCCGAAAAACTGATGGGTGTGAATCACACAATAATTCGAACCACCGGAAATCATCCTCGTCGGTCACGACCACCTTGACCTGATCCTTCTCACTAATCAATCCAAGGTTGGACAGTAAATTCTTAGATGATTCTCCGGAGCCCGGTGTCTTGAGATCAAGAACAATTGAGACTCGAGGATCTACGTCTGATATATCGACGGCTCCTGAGGTTTCCAGAGACACCTTAAAGCCAGCATCACAGAGGGAAGTTAAAAGACTCAAGCAGTTTGGTTGAGCAAGCGGCTCTCCACCGGTCACACAAACTAAATTCGCGCCAAACGTCTTTGATGTGTGGACTAGATCAGCGACTGATCGCCGCTCTCCACCCTGAAAAGCGTAGTCGCTGTCGCAGTACACACAACGCAGTGGACATCCGGTCAGGCGGATAAACGTGGTCGGCAATCCCGACGTGAGAGCCTCACCCTGGAGGCTGGTGAACACTTCCGTGATACGGAGGCTCAGAGGCTCCCTCATGATAACCTCAGTTAATCTTCTCGAGCTCGCGAGAAGCCAATCCCGCCTCAACACTCTCCGGCGATTGTGTAATCACCTCTTGCAGGATCTTACGGCCATTAATAACGTCTTGATTTTTGATCAACAACTTGCCTAACTTTACCTTGACCTGAAGGATCCGTCGGTAGTCAGGCGCCGCCAACGTTAGACCCTTAAATGTTTCGATCGCCTCTTGGTCGCGACCCAGTACATCAAAAACCTGCCCGCGCCAAAAACGAGCATCCAAGACAAGCTCGCTATCTGGGTATGCTTGGACGAACGAATCCAAAGCCGCCAGAGCTTCATCAAATTTTCGCTCTCGAATCATTTCAAACGCTGCGTTGTAGGCGTCTTGATCTGATAGTTCTGGCACAGCAACCTGAGTCGCTGGAGAAGGTTCAAACCCGCCGCGGACTGCCGAGGTACTAGGTTGCGTCGGCTTAACCGCGACTGCATCTTTCTGGATACGAACGAGCTCACCCAGCCGTTGATCCAAATCTAAATACCGAGTCTTTTGATCTGCAGACATTTGACTCATCTGATAGGACAGCTCTTCGATAAGCCCGCGAAGGGCCTGCGTCTCCTGTCGAAGTTGCTCGATTTGCAGAAGCAACTCACCCTGAGATCGGCGCAAAGACTCGGAGCTGGATGGCTCTTCAGCGTGTGTAAACAAAGACGCCGCAGTCATTACGACGGCGGCGCCCGCAGTCTGAATCAGTCTCATGGATTACTGATAAATCAACTCTACGCGGCGATTACGCGACCACCCATTATCATCGCGTGATAGTGATAATGGGCGTTCCTCGCCATAACTCATCGATTCAATCTGGGAACGGTTCACTCCCTGGATCACAAGATAGCGAGCCACTGAGTTTGCTCGGCGTTCGCCAAGTGCCAGGTTGTATGCCCGAGTACCACGCTCGTCCCCGTGCCCCTCGAGACGTACCTTCGCCGAGCGATCGGCCGCTAGGTATTTTGCGTGCGAATCCAGATCATCTAGCGCTTCCTGCCTCAGGTCAGACCTATCAAACTCAAAGAAGAACAATGTGTCAGCAGCCATCGCGCCCTTGCGAAGGTCCTCAGCCGTTTTGGCCGCAGCAGTAGCAGCTTCCTGCTTGGCATTAGCCACCTCCTGCTTCGCCAGAAACTCTGCCTGACGTGCCTCACGGGCTGCACGCTCCGCATCAGTCTCAACCTTGGACGGCCCCTGAGCCGACTCATTCACTTGGCCAGCACATCCTGCAAGCACCGCCAGAACCACCGCAATCCCTACAGCCTTCGCCTGCTTTAAAATACTCATTCCGTCACCCCTATTCGACTTCGATGAAAACTATACAGTCATTTTTTTTAGTTAAAGAACGGGCTCCATGCGGGTTCCCTAACACTTTCACTGACGGAAGGTAACCGAACTCGCACCCTCCCGTCCATTGAAACAAGGCCCAAGAGCCCTCTTTCGTCGTCAGACGTAGCATAAATTAGCATAGTTCCATTCGGAGCGACACTTGGCGATTCATCTAAATCAGTTTCCGTCAGAATACGAATCTCACGGGTTTTTAAATTCATTCGAGCGATATGAAAACGCTCATTGGTCCGGTGAACAAACACTATGCTCTCACCGTCGGGGGTATATGCCCCGTTCGAGTTGTAATCACCGTCGAACGTCACGCGTTTCACGGTTTTGTCGGCCAGGTTCATCATATAGAGTTGTGGCTTACCTCCTCGGCTTGAGGTAAAGAGGATTGAGCGACCATCCGGGGACCAAGACGCCTCTGTATCAATTGAAAAATGGTTGGTCATACGATCCAATCCACCGGTTCGCAAATTCGCAACATAAATTTCGGCGTTACCGTCACGAGAAAGGGTCATTACCAGTTTTCGTCCATCCGGGCTAAACGATGGCGCACTATTCAATCCCGGGAACTCAGCGACTTTCAGCACCTCGCCGGACGCTAATGTCTGCACATAAATACCCGCACGCTTCCCTCGGAAACTCATATAAGCCACACGGGACCCATCTGGCGACCAAGCTGGCGACAAGATCGGCTCTGATGACTGAAATATCGTTTGCGGCCGACCTCCGTCAGCATCCGATAAGATCAATTTAAAGGTCTGATCTTTCTCCGACCGGCGTTCGGCGGATACGTACAAAAGACGGGTAGAGAAAATACCTTTTACCCCCGTCAGAGCCTCGTAAATACGGTCAGAAATATAATGACCGATATCTCTCAGAGAATCTGAAGATTCACTGAGACGCTCTATTGGAAACACTAACTTCTCACCATAAACGTCGTGTAATCCATACCGAACTAGAAGACCTTGATCATCGCGCTCAACGGATCCTACAACGGTATATTCGGAATCAATCGCTCGCCAATCCCGGTAAAAAACCTGATCGTCTGGGCCGGGTAATGACAGCATAGTATCACGACGAACCCTCAGAAATTGACCACTACGCTCGAGGTTCGCCTCGATCAATCGAGCAAGATCAACGTCAAACGCACCAGCGCTTTTCACTCGAAACGGAACCACCGCTATTTTTATTGGGTTTTCGATACCCCTTGTAATCTCAATCACAAGTTCTGCTCGCGCCGGCATTGCCATTATGAGAGCCATTGCTAGCCAGATAAATAAACGCATCAATCCTCCGGTCTGAACTTCACTGTCAGCGATCTAAATTTTTCTTCGAATGTTGCCGCATCAAACTGCTTAACCTCGTTAAAAGGTGCGGCCCTTTTTACCGCAGTCAAGGCCGACCGATCAAACAATACATCACCACTCGATCTAACGACACGAACATCCACCAGTTCTCCATTAGATGCCAATGCCATTCTCAGGTACACCTCGAGGCCGCCCGAAAATGCAACCGGTCGACGCCATGCCCGCGTAATACGCGTAGTCATAGCATCTAAGACGTTAGCGGCCGCCCTCTCAGCAGCCAGCGCATTCAAAACAGCGAGCTCCGCCTCTTCTTTGTTCTTTAATTCCTCAAGTGCCCGCGCCTCAGCCTCAGCTTGCTTAAAGGCCTTCTCTAACGTCTTCTCTTTGTTCTCACGCTCTTTTTCAAGCGCTGCTTTTTTTCCTAGGTCCGGCGCTCTTACTTTTTCCTTTAGAGCTTCAGCTCTGGCCGCCTGATCTGCTTTGCGTTTTGCCTCGGCCTCAGCTACAGCAGCGGCCTGCTTTGCCTCTTTAGCCTTTTTCAATTCAGCCTGACGCTTCGCTTCGATTTTCTTCTTTGCTTCCGCTTCAGCCTTCTTCTTCGCTTCCGCTTCTGCCTTCTTCTTCGCTTCCGCTTCTGCCTTCTTCTTCGCTTCCGCTTCAGCCTTCTTCTTCGCTTCCGCTTCTGCCTTCTTCTTCGCTTCCGCTTCTGCCTTCTTCTTCGCTTCCTGTTGACGTCTCTTTTGTTCTTCTTCAGCTTTTTGCTTCCTCACACGGGCCTCTGCGGCCGCAGAGGGCGCAAACGTCAACTCAGTAGCCTGTATAACAACGACTGGTGGAGGTGTAATGGTCTTAGCCTCGGGGGACACAGCGATGAAGAATGTTGAGATCAATACGATGTGCAGACAGACGGCCAGCAGTAGGGGACGGACGAGGTTCTCACCCCGACGATCCATCAAGGAGTCTCCGCTACTAGGCCAATAGAGGTTACACCCACACTCTGGAGTGTTCCCATCACCTCCATCACTGTTCCGTAATCCAATCCCTCATCGCCTCGAAGTTGCACTGATGTGCCGGGCTTGGCTACCAGCACTTTCATGACACGGTCTTTCATCACACCGAGCGTCACAGGGGTCGTGCCGTCACCACCAACATTAATGAATAACTCACCCTGACCATTCATGGAAATCACAAGTGGCTCTTCGTCGGTATCGACTGGCAGGGGCTCTGTCGATGCCTCTGGAAGTTCAATTGGGACACCTGGGGTCAACATCGGCGCAGTAACCATAAAGATCACCAATAGAACTAACATCACGTCGATGTATGGAACCACGTTGATTTCGGAGACGAGCCGCTTCCTATTTCGCCTTAACAGACGCGCCATTACTCACCCCGCTGGTGCACACGACGATGCAAGATTGCGGCGAACTCGTCGGCGAAGTTTTCATAAGTCATAGCGAGGCTGTCAACCTTTGCACTGAACCGGTTGTAGGCGATCACCGCTGGAATTGCAGCAAATAACCCTATTGCTGTGGCAACCAAGGCTTCAGAAATGCCTGGCGCAACTGTTGCCAGTGTCGCCTGTTTAACCGTAGCCAAGCCACGGAATGAGTTCATGATTCCCCACACCGTGCCAAACAAACCGATATATGGGCTGATAGAACCGACTGTCGCGAGGAACGGAAGATGTGTCTCTAACCGTTCTTCTTCTTTCGCTCGGGCCACGCGCATTGCACGGTGCACACCCTCCATCACAGCGTCCGGGTCTGATTTCACATCCTGACGGAGACGCGTAAATTCCTGAAATCCTGCCTTAAAAACCGCCTCGAGACCTATTAAATTCGGTGAGTTTACAACCTGCTTATAAAGACCGACGAGTTCGGCACCACTCCAGAATGTATCCTCAAATAGTCGTGCATGCTTCCGCGCTCGAGCTAAAACCCGGGTTCGCTGAAAAATTGCAACCCAAGAAAAAACAGACGCCAAGACAAGTGTAGCCATCACCAATTGGACGACCGGACCGGCTTGTAAGACGAGGCTTAAAATAGAAAGTTCTTCAGACATCGGTACTCTCAACAGTCATTTGTAATAGGTTTAGTAATTTTTCAGGCAATGCCCGTGGCTTAAGAGTATCCACACTGACGGCGACAACTTCCACCTCTCCGTTCACAAGATTCGCTCCATCGGACGACCGAGTCGCAGACTGCTTAAAAATTATCCGCGTCGGACGGATCGTTTTTACGGCACAGGACACAGATAGGACATCATCGAGTCTCGCCGGCAGTTTGTAATCCACCGACACATGCCGTACAACAAAGATCAAGTTAGCTTCGATTGTCGATGACTGTTCGATATCAATACTCCGCAAAAAATCAGTCCGAGCACGCTCAAAAAACCGGAGATAATTCCCATAAAAAACGATGCCACCCGCGTCCGTGTCTTCGATATATACCCGGACAGGAATCTCAAAACCCATCAAGGTGCCTCAAATAAGTCGTCGGCCCCACCAGCCAGGCCGACCACTTGATAACCGGCTGGTGTCAGGGTCCGCCCCCGGGGCGTTCGATGCAAGTAACCCTGCTGAATCAGGTATGGCTCGATCACCTCCTCGAGGGTGCCGCGTTCCTCACCAAGCGACGTCGCCAGTGACTCAATCCCCACCGGGCCTCCATTAAAGTGATTGGCAAGCACAGAAAGAAGCTTTCGATCCATTTGATCAAAACCACGCGCATCCACGTGCAAGAGATTCAAAGCATCATCTGCGACCTGCACGGTGATCACACCATCCGCACGTACCTCCGCAAAGTCGCGAACACGACGCAAGAGACGGTTAGCGATCCTCGGCGTGCCGCGTGAACGCTTCGCGATCTCCAAAGTGCCTCCACTCTCACACTCGATTCCCATCAGCTTGGCAGAACGTGTGACGATCTTCGCCAAATCTAACTCTGAGTAAAATTCTAGACGCTGAACAATTCCAAACCGATCACGCAGGGGACTTGTAAGAAGACCTGCACGTGTCGTTGCTCCCACCAACGTGAATGGTGGTAAATCCAACTTGATTGATCGTGCCGCTGGCCCTTCGCCGATCATGATATCGAGCTGATA
>MDSV01165578.1_pt1 | contig 10154 bp, 4 predicted proteins | sample 810851 | NCBI WGS metagenome assembly MDSV01 (sample SAMN05326640, study PRJNA326480) | marine metagenome | isolation source: seawater | place: Atlantic Ocean: North East | collected 2012
AGAAAGAAGAAAAAGAAGAGAAAGAAGAAAAAGAAGAGAAAGAAGAAAAAGAAGAGAAAGAAGAAAAAGAAGAGAAAGAAGAGAAAGAAGAGAAAGAAGATAAAGAGGAAGAGAAAGAAGATAAAGAGGAAGAGAAAGAAGATAAAGAGGAAGAAGAGGAAGAAGATCAAGAGGCAGAAGATGAAGAAGAAGATAAAGATGAAGAAGTTGAAGCAGAAGATGAAGAAGAGGAAGCAGATGAAGAAGAAGAGAAAGAAGAGAAAGAAGATGCAGAAGAGGAAGAAGAGGAAGAAGAGGAAGAAGAAGATGAAGAAGAGGAAGAGGAGGAAGAAGATGAAGAAGAGGAGGAAGAAGAAAAGAAGGAAGATCAAGAAGCAGAAGATCAAGAGGAAGAAGAAAAGAAGGAAGATCAAGAGGCAGAAGAGGAAGAAGAAGATCAAGAGGCAGAAGAGGAAGAAGAAAAGAAGGAAGATCAAGAAGATCAAGAAGAGGCAGAAGATAAAGATGAAGAAGAGGCAGAAGATAAAGATGAAGAAGAGGAAAAAGAGGAAGAAGAAAAGAAGGAAGAATCAAAAAGAAAAGAAGAAAGTATTGCTGTTGGTGAATGTAAAAAAATAATAGAATCTATGAATGAGGATGATATGGATGTAGATAACCCAGAATATAAAAAATATTTAAAATGTATTGAAAAAGAAAATGCTGGTTTGTTTAAACAGTTTGACAGTTATAATTATTTATATCCACATTTAGATGATGTAGATTTTAATAAAAAAATATTTTTGAAAAAAGAATTTAATAATACAAAATATGATGAAATTAGTAAAAGTGATTTTGATGATATAGAAAAAATCAGTGAAAAAAAATGCAATAGAAGTATTTTTCAATTATCACCTCATCAACTATTTGTCAAAAACTTTTTATCATTTGATACACCTTATAATAGTTTATTATTATATCATGGGTTAGGAACAGGTAAAACTTGTTCCAGCATTTCTGTTGCCGAAGAAATGAGATATTATTTAAAACAAATGAATATTAAAAAAAAAATTATCATAGTAGCTAGTCCAGTTGTACAAGAAAATTATAAAATACAATTGTTCGATGAAAGAAAATTAAAGAAAAAAGGTGAACAATGGGATCTTCAATCTTGCACAGGAAATTTATTTATTAAAGAAATAAACCCTATTAATTCAAAAATATCAAAAAAAAAACTAATAAATCTAATAAAAAAAACTATAAAACATTCATATGAATTTATGGGTTATCTTGAATTTTCAAACAGAATAACAGCTTTATACAATAAATTTAAAATAAATGATTCTGATGACAAAAAAACAAAAAAACGTAAAGAAACATTAATAAATAAAGAATTTTCTCGTAAATTAATAATCATTGATGAAGTACAAAATATTCGTAATTTAAAAAAATTGAAGGCATCTTCTGAGAATTTCCTTCAACTTGTAAAATATGCAACTAATTTAAAACTTATGTTATTAACAGCTACACCAATATATAATAATCCACAAGAAATAATATGGTTATTAAATTTAATGAATTTAAATGATAATCGTGCACCATTAGAAATAAAAGATGTTTTTACAGATAGTGGTGAATTATTAATTGGAAATAATGGTGAAGAAATTGGAAAAGAAATATTAGAAAGGAAGTTACGAGGTTACATTTCGTATGTTCGAGGAGAAGATCCATTTTCATTTCCAAACGCCATTTATCCAGCTGATTATAAATCACCAAATTCTATTAAAATAAAATTGGCAAATCAAGAATGGGCTTATCCAACAATACAAATGAATGGAGCAACTATTACCGAAGAAATGCAAATAAAATTTTTAGATTTATTTCTTGTAAATATTGGTTATGAACAAAATAAAATGTATAATTATTTAATGAAAGCTTTAAAAAAAAGTAAACCAATTCTTAAAAATAAAAGAAAGGGTATTCAATATACAATTTTGGATGGACCATTACAAATACTTAATATGTCATATCCTTATGGAGATTTTCCCGAAGATGGAGAGATGACAGATGAGAATGATATATCAACAGAATTATATGGAAAACAGGGTATATCAAGAGTTATGGATTATAATGAAATTAGAAAAAATGATTTTGAATATATTGGTGATGAGAGATTTTTTGCAAAAGAAAATCTTGTAAAATATAGTGGAAAATTATCAATAATTATGGAACACGTTGAAAATTCAGAAGGTATTATTTTAATATATTCACAATATATTGATGGTGGTTGTATTCCAATAGCATTAGCTTTGGAAGAATTGGGTTTTACGAGGTATGGTGATAAATCATCGCTTTTTAAAACACCACCAAAAGATCAGTTAATGATAGTGGGAGACGGTGAAGAATCTGGAAAAAAACAATTTCCAGCAAAATATATAATGATCACAGGAGATTCTGCTGTTTCGGGTAGAAATAAAAAAGAATTAAAAGCTTGTACTGATCCCAAAAATATAAATGGCGAAATAGTAAAAGTTGTTATTATTTCAAAAGCCGGTAGTGAAGGATTAGATTTTAAAAATATTAGACAAGTTCATATATTAGAACCGTGGTATAATTTTAATAGAACTAGCCAAACAATAGGAAGAGCTATAAGAAATTTGAGTCATTGTAACTTGTCTTATGTAAAACGGAATACACAAATATTTTTATATGCCACTGAGTTGTTTAATGATGGTAATGTTCAAAATCATGAAGAACAAGAATCAGCTGATTTATATATTTATCGTTTGGCTGAACAAAAAGGTATAAAAATAGGAAAAATTAATAAAATCTTAAAAAAAAATGCGGTAGATTGTTTATTAAATGAACCACAAACACAAATGAGTGTAAAAGATACATATAATAAACAGGTTAAACAAATATTGGCAAATGGCAATGAAATAGAAATAGTTTTAGGAGATAAAGATGATAGTGTACAGTGTGATTTTGAAACCTGTAAATTTCAATGTAATTCTAGTAAAGACGGTGATATTGATAGACATACATTTACTGAAACATTTTTAAATATTAATAACGATATCATTATTACAAGAATAAAAGAATTATTTAAAGATCAATATTTATATAATAAATCAAATTTAATTAAGAGAATTAATATATCCAAAAAATATAATAAAAATGAAATAAATGCTGCATTAGATTATATGATTGAAAATAATGAATATTTAGTTGATAAATTAAATCGTATTGGTAAATTAAAAAACATAGATAATTATTATTTATTTCACCCTATAGATATAAATGAAACAATTGCGTTAACTAATTATAAATTACGTCAGCCTGTTCCAAATAAAATAGAGAAAAATACAATAATAATAGCAAAAGATGATAAATTATTACAGTTAAATATTCCTGATAATTTTTTAGATGATTTAAAAATGCAAATATTGTATATTTTAAATATGAGTGATACAATAATATCAAAATACAATTGGACAAAAATTTCAAAAAGAGTTCTTGAAGGTTTAAAAAAAAACCCGTTTTTTGATGAAGAAATTTTAAAAAAATTTATAATATCTCATATTTTAGATATATTAAAATATAGTGAAAAAAAAATGCTATTAGAAATATATATCCATTTTTTAAATAAAAATAAATCCGGTGAAGAAAAAGAATCAAGAGAAGATACATTATTTTATAAATTTATTGAAAATTATTTTAATGAAAAAAGTATAGAACACAATGGTGTAACGTATTTTATTTTAAGAAATGACAATGATATAATATATAAATTTAAATTATTAAAATTAGATGAAGAAGATAATAAAATAATTGAAATAAAAATGTTATCAGATATATTAAAAAAAATAAAAAAAAAGTATGAAATAAGTTTATTAAGTATAAATGACATTTTTGGATTTTTAAGTAAATTTAAAGATAGTAATAGATATGTTTTTAAAATTAAACAATTAATTAATCGTAAAAATAATACAGGTAGAAAATGTGGTGGAAACAAATCTGAATTAGTAAAAATTATAAATAAATTATATTCAGATTATTTTAAAATAATTGATAATAATGACAATATAGAAAAAGCTAGGTATTTTAAATCGGATGATTCATTAAAATATAATAAATTAAATAATTTTGATGGCAAAGAAAATAATATAATAAAACTTGATCCAATAAAATTATGTATTGAAATAGAACTATTATTCAGATATTTAGATTATACATATAATAATAAGTTTGAAGAAAAAAAAAGATTCTTCTTTTCAACTATTGAAGAAAATTTTTATAATTTGAAAAAAATTCCTTTTTCAGATAACAAAAAAAATTCAACATTTATATTATAAAATAAAATTGAAATCATTTAAATATTTATAATATAATTATTATATAAGTAATTATGTCGTCTAAGAAATCATCTATTTATTCAAAAAATTTAATACATCGGAGAATATCATTACCTATTCATTTAATAGGTTCTAATTTAATAAATATAATTCAAACAAAATTATCAAAAAAATACGAAGGACAATGTTCAAAAGAAGGTTATATTAAAAATGGTAGTATTCAAATAGTAACATATTCTTCTGGTATTTTAAAAGATGATTTTATTGTATTTGATGTATCTTTTGAATGTTTAATATGCAGACCCGTGGAAGGTATGCGAATATTATGTAAAATAGATAACGTTACTAAGGCCGGTATAAGAGCGTCATATTATAATCAAGTAGAATCACCAATAACAGTATTTTTAGCACGAGATCATTATGCAAATAATCCGTTGTTTTTGAAATTGGTAGAAGGTGATTTTATAAATATAAAAGTTATTGGAACGCGCTTTGAATTAAATGATAAAAATATTTATATTATTGCAGAATTGTTAAGAAAAATTAAAAGTAAAAAAAAAAAACAAAAAAATAAAACACAGAAAAATAATTAGGAATTTAATTTTAACTTAAAAAACTTGTATACTATATTATTTATATGGAAAATGATAAGATAAATATAGAAGAATTAAAAAAAATAAATAATATAGTTAATAAATTAAACCCAATTCATCACAAGAAAATTTTTGGTATTATAAAAGACCATAATATCAAATTTTCTGAAAATAGAAATGGTGTATTTATAAATTTAAATAATTTATCGTCAAATATTTTAATTAAAATTAAAAAATATATAGAATATGTTAAAATTCAAGAAAAAAATTTTTCCAATTTTGAAAATATAAAAAATGAATTTAAGAAAGATTTTTTTACAAATATTAAAAAAGAAGATAAAGATAAAAACCCTATAGATGATAATAATAAAATAGTAAATGATAAAACAAAAAATGAAAAAATTAAATTATATGAGTGATTTTTTTTTAAATAAAACAAATATTGAAAGAATTGTACAAAATATTTGTTTTATAGATGAAAATAATAAAGAAGAATTCAAACCTGATATTAAAGAAGAATCCAAGTCTTTAATTGTGAATGATAAAGATAAATTATTTTGGTTTTGGTATATTTTTGAATATGGTTATAATAGTTATGAAATGTTGGGTAAAAATACATATAAAACTGAAATGAAAATTAAAACAAGTTTAGTAGAAATAATTCATAAGGAAAAGAAGAATTTAAAAAAATTTAAATTTAAATTAAATGATATTGAACAAGATATTTTATATTCAAAAAACATATCTATAAAATCGTTTATGATAATACTTTTTTTAAATAAAATAAATTTAGTATATTATACAGATGTTGTGTATTATGAAAATATAAATTTTGATAGAACAATAGTTATATATCATAATAAAAGTAATAATATTTATGAAATGAAAGAAAATGAAAATATAGAAACAATTAAAGATGAAAAATATTTAATCCCTTCTTTAGATAAACAAATAAAAGCCATATCTAAATATAAAGCTGATGATATTAAAAATCTCGCAAAAAGATTAAATATAGATATTATAAAATCAATAAATAAAACATTTACAAAAAAAGAATTATATGAAAAAATTTTACAAAAAATTTCTTAAATTGAAATTATTAAATATATATAAAATAATATCATTTTGTATATATATCATAAATGTCTAGAAAACATAAATCTAGTGATGGACCAAAATTAGAAGAATATATTGGTTTATATACTCGTCATAAAAATAAACGTGACGAATTAGAAGTTAGATTTGGTACTAAATATTATAATCCAATAACAAAAATAGTTTTTAATAATGCATTAAAAAAAATGAAATCCATAGGTTTTATTCAAATGGAAGCTGAAAGTTATCATTTAAATGTTCAAAATGAATATATTGATCCAAATTCAGGGAAACAAAGATTATCTAATATAAGAACAACTATTAAAGGTTTATATAATATACAAAAATATTGTAAAACAAATACATTTGATACAAATAATATTCCTGATTATATTACATTTATGCAAAAATTTCGTAAATCTATTCGTGGCCAAGAAAGTAGATTAGAATGGATAGATTATCATGACTTTGAATTTCGTGTAAATTATAAAGAAGAAAGAATATTGGATAAATCAAATCGTTTATTAAATAATATATTAAATAGTTGGGTAGATTCAAGGAAAACGTTTCGTTTAATAAAAAGAATAACATTGGTACATCCAGAAGTACCTTATAAATTTGATTTTAGTATTATTAAAACGTCAAGTCATGTAAGAGGTAAATCTTGGTTAAAACCTACACATACAATTCAGGAATCAAATGTGTTTGATAATTCGGAACATTTTGAAATAGAATTAGAATTACTAAATAATAAATGTTATAATTTATTGGAGGGAGAAATTATTATTAAAGTTAAAAGAGGTATACAACATATGTTGAGTGGTTTGCAAAATACAAACTACCCAGTATCCTATACAGAATTAAATAATGTGTTAAAAGAATATTTACAATTAACAAAAACACAAGAAGAATTTAAAAGTTTACAAGAAGATAATGCATACAATAGAAAAAAAAGAAAAAATAGATGGAATTTTATTGGTCCATCAACAATAAGTTTAGAAATGAATAATATTATTCCTTTAACAAGTGAATATATATCTATTGAAAATATTAATCACCCTTATACTGTTACCGAAAAAGCAGATGGTGCTAGAAAATTACTATTTATTTCTTCTAATAAAAAAGTATATTTAATAGATATAAATTTAAATGTTGAATTTACGGGATTAATATGCAATAATGGTGATTATATAAATACAATTTTAGATGGAGAACACGTTATTTATGATAAACACGGTAAGTATATAAATTATTATTTATGTTTTGATATTTATTGGATAAATGGTGAAGATTATCGTTTATATGCATTTTCAAATATGGACGGAATGAAATATGATAAAAAAATAGATGAACCCAAATTCAGATTTAATGAAATGAATAGAGTTATAAAAGAAGCAAATTTTATTTCAATAAGTAAAAATGATATTATAATGAATATTCAAGTAAAAACATTTTATTCAAATGTGGAAAATTCAATATTTGAACAGTGTAAAAAAATATTGGATAATGAAAAAATGGGTGGATTTCCATATGAAACAGATGGATTAATTTTTACACCTATTAATAAATCAGTTGGATCTACGAAATTGGGAATATTAGAAAAACATAAAACGTGGCCTTTAAGTTTTAAATGGAAGCCACCAAAATATAATACAATTGACTTTCTTGTATCTACAAGAAAAAATGATAGTGATATGGATATTATAAATAATATTTATAATGATGGAAAAGATATGTTAAAAAATGCACAAATACAAAATTATAAAACATTACATTTACGTGTTGGTTTTGATGAAAATAAACACGGATTTTTAAATCCTTGTGAAGATGTTATGGAAAATAATATATTTTCACAAAAATATGACAAAAATAATTATAAACCAGTTCCATTTTATCCAACAAATCCTACACCAAATTATCCAATTCACATAGCACATATATTATTAAAAAATAAAGACGGGCGACAACAAATGTTAACCGAAAATGGAGAGGAAGAAGTGCTAGATAATACAATAGTGGAATTTCGTTTTAAAAAAGATTCAAAAGAACATTGGCAATGGATACCAATTCGTGTAAGATACGATAAAACAAGTGATTATAAAAAAGGTGGAAGAAATTATGGTAATGCTTATCACGTTGCGCAAAGTGTTTGGCGTTCTATTAATCTTCCTATTACTGAAGAAATTATAACTACTGGAAATGATATTATTGAAAATAATTTAGACGATGATGTTTATTATAATAGAAAATCAAAAGAAACATACACGCAATCATTAAGAGATTTTCACAACAAATATGTTAAAAATAAAATTATAACATCTGTTGCAAATAGAGGCAATACATTAATTGATATGTCTGTTGGCAAAGCTGGTGATATTCAAAAATGGTTAGATGCAAAATTGTCATTTGTATTTGGAATAGATTATTCAAAAGATAATATTGAAAATAAAATGGATGGTGCTTGCGCAAGATATATTAAAACAAAAAGAAAAAGGAGAAATATGTTTGACGCTTTATTTATACACGGTGATAGTTCTGAAAATATAAAAAAAACAATTGCAGCTAAAAGTGATAAAGGAAAGATGGTTATAAATGCATTATCTGGTGTTGGATCAAAAGATAGAAAAAGATTGGGCGAAGGGGTGTATAAAAAATGGGGTGTAGCCAAAAACGGATTTAATATTATATCTAATCAATTTTCATTACATTATTTCTTTAAGGATAACAAAACATTAAATGGTTTTATTAGAAATTGTTCGGAATATTGTGCAATGAATGGTTATATGATAGGAACTTGTTATAATGGAAAAAAAATATTTGATCGTTTAAAAGATAAAGCAATAAACGAAAATATATTTCTAATGGAAGATAATAAAAAAATATGGTCTATTACAAAATTATATCAAAAGGAAGAAATGCCGAATACTACAGATTGTTTAGGATATACGATTGATGTTTATCAAGAGTCTATTAACAAAAGTTTTAAAGAATATTTGGTTAATTTTGATTATTTTAAAATAATTATGGAAAATTATGGATTTTCACTATTAACAGCTGAAGAGGCCAGTGAAATAGGCTTGCCCAATTCAATGGGGAGTTTTGAAGATTTATTTAGAATTATGAATGAAGAATATACATCAAAAAGATTGGAAAAAAAACAGATAGGCGATTCTCTAAGTATGAGTGGAAATGAAAAAGAGATTAGTTTTTTGAATAATTACTTTGTATTTAAAAAAATAAGGAATGTAAACACAAAAAATGTATACAATATTGAAATTGCAAAAACCGATATGAGTGAATTGGGAGAATTGCAAAAATCTCGTGAAACAATAAAAAAAATAATGGCTGAAAGAATTTCCAAGAAAGTTAATAAGAAATTTAATAAAAAGTTAAGACTTCCAAATATGGGAGAAGAATCAAAAGAATAAAAACGTTTATTTAACAATAATTTTAAAAGTTATTTAAAAATATTTTCAAAGTTATTTAAAAATATTTTCACAAGTTTTATTTAATAATGATTATAAATGATCTAACTATTTTTTCAAATTATTTTAAAATACATAATAAAATATATGGTTCAATTAAATTTACAACATTGATGGGTTTGTCAGTCCAATTACCTATTATCCAGCGTTTAAAAGACACAAATAAAATTAACGAAATTGTTAAATATCAAGAAGATGTCTTTAAAAAAACAACCAAATTTAATTTTTTAGGCATTATAAATATTCATTGTTGTAAAGAAGATAATAAAAATTATTTAACAGATGGTCAACATCGTTATGAATCAATAAAAGAATTATTAAATAAAGGATATTGTGGTGAAAATGAAATTATTTTAGAAATTGTTTCTGTTGAAACAAAGAAAGAATATGAGTCAAATTATAAAATAATTAATAAGAATACACCTTTACCTGAATTTTCAGAAACTATTGATAAAAATATACCCGAAAGCGTATTTTTATATTTTGAAAAAAAATTCCCGAATATTTGGAAACTAAGCAACAGACCTTCACGTCCATTTATGAATAAAAATCATTTCCAAGAAGCTGTCGGTTTTTTGGTTGAAAGTTTAAATAATTATTTAAATTGTGATGCGAATGCTGAAGACATTATTGAATGTATTGATTGTGTC